>BNJV01002958.1_pt1 | contig 123769 bp, 213 predicted proteins | sample 8540591 | NCBI WGS metagenome assembly BNJV01 (sample SAMD00202457, study PRJDB9452) | human saliva metagenome | host: Homo sapiens
CAGTTACGTCGCGGGGCCGTTGCTGTTGTGAGCTCACCTGCCGCTCGAGCGCGGCAATCCGCTCGCCGGCATCGGCTTCCGGATAGGGCAGCGGCTCGGGGCGCGGGCGGTGGCAACAGTTTCGGTGTCTCTGCGGCAGTCTGTGCAGACGGCTGCGCCTGCGGCACAACGGCGGCAGGCAGCGCGCAGGCGCCGAGCACGGCGGAATCAGTAGGAAAAACGGGAAGGATATTCATGGTATCTGGACAGCTTTAGCGCAGCCTGAACATTCAGGCTGCCATGTTCGGATGCGGATGGCGCGGCGCCGGCAGGCGCCGCGCGGTTCGTTTACAGTTTTGCAGCAGCGTCAGGCCGTCGCCCAGCGGCAGGGTGATCGGCGACGCGCGCGTCTTGGGCAAGATCGGCGTTGAACTGCTGCAGCACGGCAACGGCCGGCGGGCTATCCACTTTGAGTGACGGGCGACGCGGCCGCCGAGCAGGATGTTGTCGATGGCGATAATGCCGCCGCGGCGCACCAGCTGCAGGCAGCGCTCGCTAATATTGCGGGTGGGTTCTTTGTCGGCGTCGATAAAGCGAGATCGTAGCTTTCAGCGGCACCGGCGGCGAGCAGCTGCTCAAGCGTGATCAGCGCCGGCTGCAGATGCAGGCGGATTTTGTGTTCTATGCCGGCGGCCTGCCAGTAGCGGCGGGCGTGTTCGGTAAAGCTGACATTGATGTCGCAGCAGTCCAGCTGCGCATCGTCGGCAGCGCCAGCGCAACGGCGGTGTTGCTGTAGCCGGTAAAAACGCCGATTTCCAAATAGCGGCGGGCGCCAATCAAACGCGCCAGCCACGCCAGCATCTCGGCCTGCTCGGGCGCGATCGCCATTTTGCCCATGCGGTGGCCGGCGGTTTCGCGGCGGATTTGCGCCAGCAGCGGATGCTCGGCGCGGCTGTGGCGGCGCAGATAGGCCAAAAGTTCGGCATCAAACGGCGGGTGCGGACGGACATTTTCAGGCTGCCTGCGCGCGTTTAGTCCATCTGGTAATAGGTATAGGGCTTTTTCGCCAGCTTGGCGGCGGCGTAGTCGGCTTCGTCTCGGATTGAGTTCGACATCCCACAGCAGGTTGCGGTTGGCCAGCGCTGCTGCGCTTCTTCGGGATGCTCTTCGACGTAGTTGTTGAGAAACTTGCGGCTTCGGACGTAGTCGTGACATGATTTTCCTTGATATGGCGGTCTGGCTGCGGGCGCGATTATAGGAATGTGCCGGCGGCGGTTATTGCGGCGCGCTCGGGGCGCCTGGCGGGTGTCAGCGGTTGTAGGCAAACAGGTATTGGGCGGGAAAACGGCGTACGCCAGGCTTCGACGTTTTCGCATAACCAGCCGTGCATCGTGTACCTTATCGCCGTTCAGGCAGCCTGAAAGCGGGGCGATGTGCAGCGCGAAGCCGCGACCTTTGGGCAGGCGCTCGCCGCAGAAAAACAGGGTTTCCACATTATCGAGCCGCGCCAGCTTGCCCGCCAGCGTCATGGTGTAGGCCGGTTTGCCGAAAAACGGCACCCATACGCCGCCGCCTTCCTGCGGTCGGGCACATGGTCGGCAGTACAGGATGGTCGCTTCGCCGGCCTTGAGCGCCTGCATCACCTGCTTGACGCCCTGCAGGCTGGCCGGCGCGGTGCGCCTGCGCGCACGCGCCCGGCCCGCATCACACTGTCGAGCAGCGCGCTTGGCTACAGTACATCGCCGTCAGCGCAAAGGGCAGGCGCTCGCCGATGTAGCGGCCGGCCAGATCGTAGCCGCCCAGATGCGGGTGAGCAGCAGCAGTCCGCGCCTGCGCCAGTGCGCTGATATGCTCCCAGCTGGGTTTGCACAAACAGCGTGGCAATGCTTTAGGCTGCCTGAAAAACGCCACCGGCAATTCGATGCCGCCTTTCATGGTTTCGCGCAGCACTGCCACCATCGCATCGCCGCTGTCCAAGCCGGCAACCGCCAGATTTTCGCGCACCCGCTCGCGGTTTTCGCGCGAACAATAAAACAGCAGCGTGCCCAGCAGCACCCAGCAGGTGCAAAAGGCGCAGCGGCAGCGCGGCCAGCAGGCGGAACAGGAAAAAAACAAGGGTCTGCATTTATCGGCGGCGAACAATAGCGGATAAAAAGCGCGGATTGTAGCACGCGGCCGCAGCAGGCAGCCTGAAAGATACAGGCAGCACCGCGCCGGCTTGCCGCCTGCGGCGAATCTCCGTAGCATAGCAGCCATCGACAACTGCCTTGCCGAGACTGAGATGATTGCGCGTACATTGTTGCTGGTATTGCTGCCGCTACTGGTATTTTCCGCCGTCGGCCTGTTCCAACTGGGCTTTGCCGCGGCGCTGGTCACTGCGGTGTTTCTGGCGCTGCGCCGCCAAGAAACGCAGGATGAAGAAAACTGCTGCGCGAGCGCGTCGAATGGCTGGAGCTGACGGTCGGCCGTCTGCAGCGGCAGCTGAAAGAGCTGCAGCAGTCGCAGCGGTACAGCGGTTTTGCCGCGCCGCCGCCAGCGGCAGACTTCAGGCAGCCTGAAAACCCGCTGCCCGAGCAAACACCCGCCGCCGCGCCGCGCCCGCTGCAGACGCCGCCGCCCGTCCGTCCCGAAGTGCCGGCGGATGCCGCCCCCGCAGCGGCGTTTCAGGCCGCCCCTACCGAAGCCGAAATCGAAACCGATGCCGGCAGGGCGCAAAAACACTTTCAGGCAGCCTGAAAGCCCTGTCCGCCCCTGCCCCTTCCGGCACGGCGCCGGTACGCGGCGGCAATGGGAAAAATTATCGTGCGCCGGCGCAAAACGCCACGGATACGGCAGCGGATGCGGACGCGCCCAACCCGATACTCGCCTGGTTTCTAAAGGCAATCCGCTGCTCAAAGCCGGCGTGGTGGTGCTGTTTCTCGACTGGCTTTCCTGCGCGCTTTGCTTCGAACACATCCACCTGCCGGTGCGCGTGCGCTATCTGGCGGTGGCAGCGGCCGGGCTGGCGGCAGCGCTCACCGGCTGGAAGCTGCAGCGCCAACGCCGCGAATACGGGCTGGTGCTGCAGGGCTTCGGCATCGCGGTGATGTATCTGACCGCACTGGCGGCGGTCAAACTGCATCCGCTGCTGCCGGCGGATGCGGCGCTGGTGCTGATGGTGGCGCTGGTATTGGCGATGGCGATGCTGGCGCTGCTGCAGGACGCCGAAATTCTGGCGCTGGTGGCGCTGGCCGGCGGCATGGCGGCGCCGCTGCTGCTCGCCGACGGCTCGCGGCAGCCACGTTTTCCTGTTTTCCTATCTGGCGCTGCTCAACGCCGGCGTGGCGTTGATGGCGTGGTTCAAACGTGGCGCAGCCTGAATTTGGCCGGCTTTTTGCGGCAGCTTTCTGATTGCCGCCTTTCGTGGGGCATCCACGATTACCGCCCGCAGCTGTTTGCTTCGGCTGAAGCCTTTTTGCTCTACCACTGGCTGCTTTACACCCTGATTGCCTGCCTGTTTGCCCGCCGCGTGTTGCTGGATCAGGAAAACGCCTTGCAGAACGATGACGATGACGGTACCCGCCCCGACGATGCCACACTGGCTCAGCTGTGGCAGGGCGCTGCTGCGCGGCCTGTGGCGGTGGGCATGCTCGACAGCGCCCTGCTCTTTGGCAGCGCCTTTGCCGCTTTCCAGCTGCAGTAGCGTGATGCTGGCTGCGGGCGCGCGCCTGCCGGCGGCGGCGGCGCTGCTGTTTGCCGCGGTTTTACGCCCCTGTTTGCGCTGGTGCTGGGCGCGGCAGCCGCGCGTTTGCCGTGCTGGCGCAGGCTTTTGCCGCGCTGGCCGCGCTGTTTGCCACTTTGGCGGTGCCGCTGGCTTTTGAACGCGCGCAAACCGTGTCGCTGTGGGCATTGGAAGCGGCGCTGGCCTCACTTTTCGCGCGCAAACAGCGGCTGGCGCATGTACGGCTGGCCGCGCTGCTGCTGTATCTGGCCACCGCCCCTAAACGCGCTGGGCACTCTTTGCCGCAGACAACGCTTCGACGGCGGTGGCGCTGTCGCTGCAGCCGGCGGCGGCATGCTGGTATGCGGCGCTTTTCTATGTTTCAGGCTGCCTGCGGCGCGCTGGGAGCGCATTTGCAAACCGCGGCAATGGCGGCGGTGGTTCTGCTGCTGCCGCTGTTGGCGCGCGAGCTGTTTGCCCCGCGCGGCTTTATGCTGGCGATCGCATTGCTGGCGCTGGCCGCCGCATGGCTGCGCCGTCGGTTCGATGCCAAAATGCTGCCGGCGGCGGCCGTGTTTTACGGTGGGCTGGTTTTGGTTGAAGCCCTTGCCGGCACCGTCCCGTCCGGAGTCCGTTGGCCAACCGTCCTGGCCGGCGCTGCTGTGGCAGACTTTCTTCTTCGCTGCTGCCGCCCGTCTTTGCCGCCGCCGTGCTGGCCGCCGCGTCCTATCTGCTGTTTGCCAGCACCGATGAAGGGCAGCCTGAAAACCATAATCGGCACCGCAGCGGCCGCGAAATTCCCCATTCAAAGCAGCCTGAAAACCTTTGCGCCGCGCTCTTGCTGGTGTGCGCGCTGCCGACTGCCTTTGCCGCCATCGCCCGTTTCGGCGACGCCTGGGGCAAGCCGGATACCGCGCTGCTGCTGCAGATGCTGCCCTTTTTGCTGCTGGCCGCCGCCGGCCGGCGCTCGGACTGGCGCCACGCCCGCCAAGCCGCGCTGGTGCTGCGTTGCTTTTGGGCGCCGTGCTGTGGCCGCGCATTCCCGTCTGGGCGCAGCACGGTCTGCTGCCGGGTCTGATCGTGCTGTCTACCTTCAGCGCCGCTGCCGTCTGGATTACCGCGCCGCAGCGTTTTGAGCGCCGTGAAAACGGTCTGCTTTGGCGACGGCCTGATGCTCGCCGTGCGCTGGCGCTGTGGGACGCGCTTTAGCGGCCTGACCGCCGCAGAACACCTGCCCGCCGCACGGCAGCCTGCAGGCTGGCTGGCCGCACCGTTTGCCGGCGCCCTGTTGCTTTACGCGCTGCGCCGGCACACGCCGCCGCGCTGACACGCTCTACCGTCCGGCCGCCGGCGCCGCGCTGGCATCTTTCGCGCTGCTGTGGCTGCTGTGGGCCAACTGGCGCCAGCCCGCCGAATCCGCTTCCCACCTGCCGCTGCTGAACCTGCTGGAGCTGCCGCAACTGGCGCTGTTTGCTTTCGCCTGGCAGAGCCGCGACCATTGGCTGGAGACCACCGAAAGCGGCCGCCGTCCCGTTTATGCTGTTTTCGCCGCCGCCGCGCTTTACGCCCCTAGCGCCGCGCGGTGATGCGCCTGTGGCATTTTTACGGCGGCGTTGTCTGGCAGCTCGACACCCCTGCTCGCTTCCTTCGGCCTGCAGGCCAGCCTGTCGATTGCATGGGCGCTGGCAGCCATCGCCCTGATGACTTTCGGCCACCGCCGCGGCATCCGGCCGCTCTGGTTTTGCGGCGCCGCCCTGATGGCGGTGGTGGTGGCCAAGCTGTTTTTGGTCGAACTGGCAACAGCGGCGGCATCGCCCGCATCGTCTCCTTTATCGTTGTCGGCCTGCTGTTGCTGCTGGTGGGCTGGTTCGCCCCGATGCCGCAAAGACGAAACCCTGAACACGCGCTCCGTTGCATTTTCAGGCTGCCCGATATTTTCAGGCAGCCTGAAAGCGTTTTGCCCCGCCCGGATCTTTCAAACTGCCCCGCACAGGCAGCCTGAAAATGCGCAAAAGCACCATCCCTGCCGCTGCTTTATGGCATTTGGGCGCAGGGCACAGGCGGCAAACAAACATGCAAGGGTTTATCGCAGTGTAAAAACTTGCCGGATTTAGAGTTTTCACTTTCGAATTTGCGCCCCTTTGACCGGCAAACGCCGGAAAACGTTTCCAAAACATCCGATAAAGATTAAGGAAGAAAACTATGAGAAAACCACTCTTGCCGCCCTGATCGGCGCCACTGCCCTTGTACTTTCTGCCTGTGGCGGCGGCGGTGGCAGCAGCAACCCCAACACTTCGGCCAACAATACCGTGCCGAATAACAATAATAACAATGCAAACAACAACGGCAATGCCAACAACAATAACGGCGGCAATGCCAATATCGGCAAAAACACCGCTACCGATTTCAAATCTGTCCAAGCCAGTCAGCTGGATAAACTGACCGTTGGCGGCGTAACCATCAGCCTGACAGGCCTCCGTGCCGGAACCTGGTTCAATAATAACAACAGCAACGGCAATTATGCCGTCGGCGGCACCACATACAGCAGCGTACGTTTTGGTTTTGCCGGAAAATCAGTCAATAATCGGACACCTTTTGTCCACGGTGTCGAAACCACCAATATGCCCACCAACGGCCAGTTCAAATACAGCGGCCTGCATATGAACTCCGACGGCAAAGGTGCCGGCTTCCAAGGCGGTAAAAATTCGGCTGAACTGACTCGCCGACTCTCGGTGCCCGCAAACTGACCGGCACACCGACCGGCGCGGCCACACGAAACCTCGCCAAATCAACGCCGATATCAAGGCAACCGCTTTGCAGCGGTACCGCTGCCGATAAAACCTACAGCGAAGGCGGTTTCTACGGCAACAACGCCGCCGAAGTAGCGGCTCCTATAAAAAGGCGATATAACCGGTGTATTCGGCGCGCAAAAAGCAATAAGCGCCCGTCTTAGATTTTCAGGCTGCCTGTCTGTGTCAAGCAGCCTGGAAATATTTCTGCGCTATGCGTTCGTTTATACTTTTTGGTTTTTCCGTTTTCATTGCGTCCGCACAGGCAAAAATCCTGCTTTGTATCGAACAATAGCGCACACCGTCCTGCAAAACAGTACACTTTCAGGCTGCCCTTGTTTCCCAAAAGGCAGCCTGAAAAACCATTCCAGCCTACGCACCGGCGTACAGCATCAGCAGCGCAATCAGATTGTTCGCCACATGCACCGCTATGCTGCAGCGCAAATCGCGGCTGCACAAGGTACACGCCGCCGAGCACCAGTCCCATGGCGAAATACGGGCGAACTCCATGCTCACCGGCAGCGCGTGCAAGCAGGCGAAGGCAAAGGCGGAAACCGGCAGCAGCGCCAGTCGCTTGGCGCGCGTTTTCGGGCTGCCGAAACTATGGAAAAACAGGCCGCGAAACAGCAATTCTTCCAGCAGCGGCGCCGCCAGCACGATGTAAACCGACATCAGCAGCGGCAGCTGGGCAAGCAGCTGGGTAAGCATCTGCTGGTTTTGCAGGCTGTCGGTGGTGGCCTGCTGCCCCAGCCAGCCGCTGAACACTTCGTAAAGCGGGTTGATCGCCAGCATCAGCACCAGCCCCGCCGCCATGATGGCGGCCTTGCGCGTTTGCGCCCAACGGTGTCTCGCCTTCGGCAACACACCGTGCGCATCCAAAAGACGCCGGTAGCAGCGGCGGCAGAGAACGGTCAGCCAGACAACGGCGGCGAGAAACAGCAGCGTTTCGCACCCTTCGAGCGTGTAGCGCGACAGCATCTGCCATTGTGCCACGCCCAGCGCCTGGTTGAAGCCGACAAACAGCCCGATCACAAACGCCAGGCCGACAAAAATAAGCCGCTGCCAGTATCAGCAGCTCCATCACGGGTCGGAATTTATTCATGCGCGGCGGCTTTCGGTCGGTTGTCCAAGATATTGATTACCCGTTTTGCTTGCGGTTTGGACTGCTCCGCTTCATCAGCGGCACCGGCCACTTCAAACGAAGTCGGCAGGGTTTCGCTGTCAAAGGCCAGATCGCCGCCGTGTTTCAAGTTTTGGCCGCGCTGCAGCCCGACAAAATCAAACAGCTCGGTATCGGCTCAGATGGGAAGGCACCACGTTTTGCAGCGCCGAAAACATGAGACTCACTGCGGCCGGGGAAACGCTTGTCCCAGTCTTTGAGCATCCGCCGATTACCTGGCGCTGCAGATTGCGCTGCGAGCCGCACAGATTGCACGGAATAATCGGAAACCGCTTGATTTCGGCGTAGCGGATCAGGTCTTTTCTCTCACATACGCCAGCGGGCGGATAACGATATGCTCGCCGTTGTCGGAAACCAGTCGGCGGCATGGCTTGAGTTTGCCGCCGTAAAACATATTTAAAAACATGGTGGCGATAATGTCGTCGCGGTGATGCCCCAGCGCGATCTTTGCGCAGCCGAGCTCTTTGGCGGTGCGGTAGAGAATACCGCGGCGCAGGCGGCCGCACAGCGAGCAGGTGGTTTTGCCTTCGTCGAGCACGCGCTTAACGGTGGAATAAGTGTCTTCCTCAACGATTTTATAAGGCATGCCAATGCTTTCGAGATAAGTCGGCAGCACTTCTTCGGGAAAGCCCGGCTGTTTTTGGTCGAGATTAACCGCCACCAGCTCGAAATCAATCGGCGCGGACGCCTGCAGGTGGCGCAGGATGTCCAAGAGCGCGTAGCTGTCTTTGCCGCCGGATAGGCAGACCATAATCTTGTCGCCCGGCTCGATCATATTGAAATCGTTGATGGCGTCGCCCACCGCATGACGCAGGCGTTTGTGCAGTTTATTGTGTTCCAGTTCGGTTTTGCTTTTGTTGGACATGGCAGGGTTCTTTGCGCAAAAAGCTGCGATTATATCGCGACGGCCGCCGCAAACACAGCCATCGGCTACTAATCCGCCCTTGCCGCTTTTCAGGCAGCCTGGAAACCGCGGCGCCACTAAAAGCCCTTGCGAACCATCATTCCCGGCGCGCGGCGGCAGCACGCTCGCCCTGCGAAACATCAAAGACTTCTGCACGGGCCGACTGATCGCCGCTCCAGCGAAGCGGCGCAGCTTTCAGGCTGCTTTGCGCGCATTATCGTTTCCACCGACGACGCCGAAATCGCCGAAACCGCCCGCCGCTGCGGCGCCGAAACGCCCTTTGTGCGCCCCGCCGAACTGGCCGACGATTTCGCCACCACCGGCGCAGTGATGCGCCACGCCGTCGCCGCCCTACTGGACGAAAAGCAGCCTGAAAGCCTTTTCAGACTCGCTCCTGAAAACGCACCCGGTACCGGACGCCCTGGTCTGCTGCCTGTATGCCACCGCCCCCTTCGTGTGCGCCGACGATCTGCGCCGCGGACTCGACATCCTGCGCGAAAGCGGCGGCGACTACGCCTTTGCCACCACCACCTACGCCTTCCCCATCCATCGCGCCCTGCGCCGCGCCGCCGACGGTTCGGTATCGATGTTCCAACCGGAAAACTTCGCCGTGCGCTCGCAGGATTTAGAAGAAGCCTGGCACGACGCCGGGCCAGTCCCTACTGGGAATCGCGCCGCCGCCTGGCTGGCGGAAAAACCAATATTCAACAGCCGCGCCTACGCTGTCGGACTGCCCCGCTACCGCGTGCAGGACATCGACACCCCCGAAGACTGGCAGCGCCGAAATGCTGTACCGCCTGCTGCAGGAAAGCGGTGGCTAAAACGCAGCGGCAATACAAAAGGCAGCCTGAAAGCCAAAGCTGCCTGAAACCGCGTAGGTCAGATTCTCGAATCCGACGAAACAGCCGGCTGCAAAGGCGGCATTCGAGCAGAAACGGAAAATGTCGGATACAAGTATTCGACCTTGTATCTCCCCACCAGGGTAAACTCGCGATTTATCCACACGGTCTGGCGGCATACATCCCGTTCGGACAATCTGCACAAAACCGACAGACCGACGCCCGCGCGCTGGCTCGATATGGGCATTGACCGTTTGGCCAAAGAGCAGTGCCGACAAAAAGCCTGTGGCAGCCCGCACCGCCCGAAGTCAAACACCTTAAAGCCCTGCTCGCCTGATTAGACGCGCTCGAAGCCGATTTGCAGCGCGAAGACAACGCGCATGGAAAAAGCCCGTGCCGCATCACCGTCAGCCGTCCGGGCAAAGAGCCGCTGGTTTCAGGGTGTTGGCAGTTCAACATTTTGGCGGCTTTTTCGCGCATAAAACGGCATCTGCCGCGTTAAAAATACTTCGCCTATGGGCGGGAACGGCTTGAACTGGCGCGAATGCAGGGGTGTTGTTTTGAAGTCAAGTGTTTGGTGTGCTGATTTGTATGGGTTATTTATTCCGGACAGATAGTGCGCCTACGCGGAATGACGGCGTCTGGGGCGGTGGCTTTTGGGTGGCTTTGACGGCGGGAGGCACAGCGTTTCTGCGAAACGGGCATAAGTAACAAATTTACCGCTCAATCTGAGAAACGGGCACTAAGTAACAAATTTATCGCCGAAAATTTATTTTTCAGAAAAATAATCCTTAATAAACTTTATCTTGTCTATCTTTACCATGCCGTGATGGCACCCAAATGCCGCTTTAATCCGGCAAATGCCCCATCAAGCAGATTGGTGGTGTTTGGGATATCTAACTCGGGATGTTCTCAAACACAAACAGGTTGCCCAGGCGTTCCGTTTCAGGCTGAAATAGGCGCTGCGTAGTCTGGGATGGGTGTAGTAGGATTTCACCCGTTTCGGGGTTCTTTGTGCGTTCGTTGAAGAAGTCTTTTGTGCCGTTCGAACCATGCTTTCAGGTTGCTTTCAAAGCCGGCTCTCGCGGCCGCTTTTTAATGTCAGTGCTGCGTGCCACAGCCCTTGCCCCGCAGCCGTTTGTGGGTTGCGCGTCAGGTAGCGGCCGACGGTTTTGACTTGCTGAAATGGCATAGTTGCACGGGAATATCGGGGAATAATCGGCAGACCTTTACGGCCGTCGCAAACGATGCTTTTATTTCAATGCCTTGGCTTTTCAGACTGCCGATGGCTTCGGCGTAAAGGGCGTTGGTTTTGTTTTTGACTTCGGTTACCGAGAGCGCTTTGCCGCTGATGCTGTCGAACAAAACCATGACACCGAAACGGCGCCCGAAGTAGGTGGTATCCATCACGACGTTGGCGCATTGGGGTGCGGCAAACTGTGCTTTTGGGCGCGGCTTTTTGAGATGGCGCAGGATGGTTTTGGCGGCTGCATCCGCAGCAGCGGCAAGCTGTGCGGCAGTTTGTTTGCCTGCGGTAGGCTTGCCATAGGGCTTGTGGGTCTATTCGTTTACCGCCGTTGAAATACTCTATTGCAGCATTGGCATTTGTACCGTTGGACGCCCTGATGCTTTCCGTTCTTTTTGACCTGTTTTGAGCCGCAGAAAAGGCATTTTTGTGTTCAAAAACCTTTGACCTGCTTTAAAGCCTTGCAGCATAAGGCCTGCAGAGGGTTTTAGCAGTAAATTGTTACTATGCTCTGCAATCTTGTCGGATATAAGTATCCGACCCACGCGCCTGCTGTTCTATTCAAAGCAGCCTGAAAGCAGACCTTGCGGTATTTCGCAAACAAGGCAGCCTGAGAACTTTTCAGGCTGCCTTTTGCCATAACGGCAGCTGTTTTCTCCACGGTCCTTTCAGGCTGCCTACATCAGCGCCAGCGCGCTTAGGGCTTTTTCGCGCTGGCCGTTTTGCGGCGGCAGGCTTTGCGCGGGCAGTTCGAGCAGATAGGGGCTGCCGCTGCGTTTCGGCTTCGAGCACGCGGCAAGCAGCGATGCCAGGCGGTCGCGCTGCGGCGGCGGGTAGTCGCGGTAGGAAATGGTGCGGTTGACGGGCACCGGCGGCGCCTGGTCGAATACTTTGTCGAGCATTTCGCCGCGCTTGGCGTATTGCTTCCAGGCAACGTGCTGCAGCGAAGCGCCGTTTTGGTGGGGCTTGAGATAGGCCAAATCTTCACCGTTCAAACCGGCGCGATCGGGCGGTTGGTCGGGATCGCCGCCGCTGCCGGCGCTGATCGAGACTCGTGCGCCAGCGGCGCGGGATAGACCAGCGCGTCGGTCTGCCATTCGAGCAGGCATTCGGCGTAAAAACAAAACCGAAAGGCGCGCTGGCGGCCAGGATAAAGCACAGCGGTTCGGGAAAGGTGCCGCGGCGGAACACTTTTAATCGGCCAGGGCAGCCTGAAATCGGCACCGCCGGCGGGCTTCGCAGCGCTGCCACGGTTGGTCGGCAGCGGTCTCGTCGTCTTCTTTCGTCCGGCCGTGTTTCGGCATGAAAACCAAACAGCCGCGGCCGTTTGCCGCCGCTGATGCTGAGACCGACTTCGGCAGTGTCGCCGGCAAACACTTTCGCCGCGGTGACGGCGCCGATGCGCAGGCCGAGCAGCTGGCGCAGGGTCATCAGCGCGGAAACGGCGGTAAAAGCCGGTAATCCAAAACACACGGCATGAGGCGAGATTAACCTGGTAATTGACCGCCGCCACCCACACCGCAAAAGCCAAAACCGCCAGCGTCAGACACAGACGGGTCGGGCGCAGGCGGATGTGGCGGCGCGCCAGCAGCGCTTCGCTGTCAAAACGCAGGGACGCGGCCGGCTCAAACGGCGACATGGGCGGCAATCCCGTTGAGAACGTCGGCGCTGTCGCGCTGGTTCAGAGTTTGCAGGCGGTGGTTCGCCACCGGCACCCACACCGCTTTAAGGTCTTCCGGCAGCACAAAGTCGCGCCCTTCGAGAAAGGCCCAGGCTTTGGCGGCCGCAAGCAGCGACAAGCCGGCGCGGGGGCTGAGACCGGTAACAAACAGCCCGGGGCGGCGGGTGGCAGCCACCAGCCGGTAAACATAGGCGGCTACGGCATCGGAAACGGTCAAACCGCGCACCTGCTGCTGCCATTGCGCCAGCTGCTGCGGCGTGGCCACCGCCTGCAGCTGCGCGGCAGCATGGCGGCGCCCGCCCTGGCGGTAAAAGCGCTTTTTCCGCTTCTTCGACGGATAGCCCATGCTCAGGCGCATCATAAAGCGGTCGAGCTGGCTTTCAGGCAGCGGGAAAGTGCCGAGCTGCTCGCTGGGGTTTTGGGTCGCAACCACCAAAAAGGGCTGCGGCAGACGGTAGGTTTTGCCGTCCACCGACACCTGCCGCTCTTCCATCGCTTCGAGCAGCGCCGACTGCACTTTGGGCGAAGCGCGGTTGATTTCGTCGGCCAGCACAAACGTGGTTGAACACCGGCCCGGATGGACTTTGAACGCGCCCTCGGCGGGCATAAAACACGTTTACGCCCGAGCAGATCGGCCGGCAGCATGTCGTTGGTGAACTGCACGCGCTGGTAGCGCAGGCCGAGCACCGCCGCCAAAGAGCCGGCGCAGCGTGGTTTTGCCCACCCCGGGCACGTCTTCGAGCAAGATCACGGCCGTCGGCAAGAATGCTGGCGACGAGCTGTTTGAGTACCGGCGCTTTGCCGGAGAATCACGCCGTCGAGCTGTTTGAAAACCGGCTCGAAAATTGGGTTCATCCAAAACCCGCAACAAGGAGAAAACAGTTTTCAGGCAGCCTGAAAAAGCGGTGGCGAAACCAAACGGCAGCGCCCCTGCCCTCAGGCTGCCTGAAACGGGAAAAACTCGCGCGCGGCGGCGGCCGAGCCAGGATTTGATCGCGCCACCGACGGCGACGGCGCCGATAATCAGAATTTGCCGGCTTTGGCGAGAAAGGCGCCGATCACCGCCAGCAGGCCGAGTCGCCGCCACGCCGCCCACCAGCGCGGCCAGGCCGTATTCGGCGACCTTGTCGGTGGCAGCGTTGTAGTCTGCATAGCGCTCGCCTTGGTTGAATTCGGATGTCGGCCTGAAGCTGCTGCGCCACCGGTTTGTATTTGGCGATGTCTTTGCTGTCGGTAAACCAGGGTCAGATTGATGTAGCCTTTGCGGCCGAGCGCGTAGGGTGTTGTAGTTTACCGCGGTTGTCATCAGCTTTGCCTTTTTCATGGACGTCGATCGACCAAATCAGGCGGTGTGGCGGCATCATAGCGCGGCTGCTCGATCCAGCCGTGGGTTTTCGATTTCGGCAATGCCCTTGGCCTTGCGTACTTTGTTCTGCTCTTCGTTGCCTTCTTTGAGTGCTTCGAGCTACTGGGCGGTATCCCGTCTTTGGCATCGTCGTCCTTGATGTAGCCCGAATCGACGTAGTTCAGATCGACCAACCAATCCTCATCATCCTGCTCGGGTAACACCAAACCGTAGCGGTTGGGGTTTTCGCTGTCTCCCCCATCTGCATCAGCAGGTTGGCATCGTCCCGGCCGATAAATACTATGCCTTTGGGCAGCTTCAGCTTGCCCTGCATGCCCAAGTCAATCACTTTGGGCCCGGACTGCGCCCTCTGCTGGATGTCGCTTAACACTGTGCTCTTTTGCGCTGTCGGCACTGCTATCAGACGCAGCAGTCGGAGTTTCAGCAGGGGCTTTTTAGCGGCAAACGCCGGCGGCGCGGCTACGACGGCCAGCGCCAATGCGGTGCACAAAACGGATAATCGGAAGCGTAAGGACATTATTTTTACCTATGTTAATTTTATTAAAGGCGGCATTGTAAAAGGACGCTCCATGCTGTAAAGCGATGGCGCTGCGGCCGCTTTGATAATGTTGCAACACAGCTTCAGGCAGCCTGAAAACTTTCAGGCTGCCTGATGTTTTACCCTAGAGCAGGAATTTAGTCGTTGACCAGCACCACTTTCATCGCCTGGTTTTCCGAAGCGTGTTTGAACACGTCGTAGGCTTTTTCCAATTCGGACAGTTTGAAATGGTGGGTCAGCATTTTGCGTAGTCCACCGAGCTGGTGGCACGGCTTTGAGCAGCATTTCGGTGGTGTTGCTGCTGACCAGGCCGGTGGTGATGGCCAGGGTTTTTGATCCACAGCTTTTTCCAGTTTGAAATCGACCGGCTTGCCGTGACGCCGACCACGGCAATATGGGCCGCCGGGTTTGACGATGTCTTGGCACATATCCCAAGTGGCGGGAATGCCGACCGCTTCAATCGCGCAATCGACGCCGTCTTCGCCGACGATGGCGAAAATCTGCCGGGAAATGTCGCCCGACGCGGGATTGATGGTGTGAGTGGCGCCCAGTTCTTTCGCCAGTTTCAGGCGGTTTTTCGTCCATATCGCAGACGATAATCGTGGCGGGGCTGTAGCTGGGTGCGGTCAGCAGGGCGGACTGACGCACAGGCCGGCGCCGGCGATCAAATACGGTGTCACCCGGTTTGACGTCTCCGCTCTGCACGCCGATTTCGTGGGCGGTGCGCAAGATGTCGGACAGCAGCAGGGCGATTTCGTCGTCCACGGCGGCAGGCAGCGGAATCAGGCTGTTGTCGGCATAGGGCGTGCGCACATGGCCCGGCCTGCGTGCCGTCGATCATCATAGCCGAGTATCCAGCCGCCGTTGCGGCAGTGGGAATAGAGCTCGGGTTTTTGCAGTAGTCGCAGGTGCGTATTTGCTGACGCAGGAGATGATGACTTTATCGCCGACTTTGATGTTTTTCACCGCCGAGCCGACTTCTTCAACGATGCCGACGCCTTTCATGCCCCGAAAATGCGCCCGTCGGCCACTTCGGGTTTTTGCCTTCCAGATTCCAAGTCGGTGCCGCAGATGGTGGTTTTGACGATTTTCACTACTGCGTCGGTGGGGTCAATGATTTGCGGTTTGGGTTTTTCTTCCAAACGGATGTCGTTGGCGCCGTGATAAACCATTGCTTTCATCGTATCTCTCCTTCAAAAAGTGAAACAAGGCAGACAAACCGGCTTTTACGCCCGCTTATCTGCCTTTGTTTATAAAGCACAAAAACCGCAAAGTCAAACAAAATTAACTAAATATTGTTATAGTATAACAATCATTAACATTTCCTATTTCAGGCTGCCTAAAAAGCCGTAGAAACGTTTTAATATCAGCCCGTTTTCACTTCTTTCGTGCTGCTGGCCACCAAAATCCTGCAGCGCCTGAGGCCGCAATAAACGGATGTAAAGCTAGTGATCGACGGCAATCCAGCCGTTTTGGTTGAAGCGCGACAAAGTGCGGCTGACGGTTTCCAGCTTCAGCCCCAAATAACCGCCGATTTCGTCGCGCGACATACGCAGGATAAAAATCGCTGGCGGAAAAGCCGCGGTGCTGCAAACGCTGCGAAAGCGTTGAGCAGGAACGCGGCCAGGCGCCTTGGCGCGCGCATATTGCCCAGCAGCAGCATCACGCTTTGGTCGCGCACGATTTCGTTGCTGAACAGGCGGAAAAATGGGTGTTGATTTTTCGAGCGCGCGGCGGCCGGCCTCTTCCAGACTTTCCAAGCGCACTTCGCACACTTCGCTGTCTTCCAGTGCGATGGCATCGCAGCTGTAGCGGTTCATGCCGATGCCGTCCATGCCCATCATCTCGCCGGACATAAAAAGCCGGTTACCTGGTCGCGCCCGTCCTGCAAGGTAACGGTGGTTTTGAAAACCGGTACGCACGGCAAACAGCGAAGAAAATTCTTCGCCGGCGTGAAAACAGATATTCGCCTTTTTTTAATCCGACGGCTCTGGCGCTCAACCGCGTCCAGAAGTTCGAACTCACCGTTTTCCAGCGTAACCGGCGTGCATCAATTGTAGAACGAGCAGGGTTGCGCATTGCGAAGTCAGGGGATGGATTTTTCGTCATTGAGTGTGGCATCGGTTATCTGCTTGACAAAAAGTCAATGAATTTTTATAAAAACAGGCTTATTCTAACAAAAAATTTATACCAACAATAAACAAGCGCCATGAACACCCACACCATCCAATTCGACCGCAGCCTGATTGCCGGTCTGCCCGCCAACGGCCCCCGCCACACTTCCTACCCCACCGCCGACCGCTTCCACGACGCTTTCAGGCAGCCTGAATACCAAAAACACCCTGCGCGACACCCTTGCCGGGCAGCCTGAAAACCGCTCTCGCTCTATCTGCACATCCCCTTTGCAACACCATTTGCTACTACTGCGGCTGCAACAAAATCATCACCAAAGACAAAACCCGCGCCGACGAATATCTCAACTATCTGGAAAAAGAAATGGCGCTGCTCGCCCCCCACCTGGGCGGACGGCATCCCTTGGCGCAGCTGCATTTCGGCGGCGGCACCCCCACCTTTTCTTTCCGACGACCAGCTCGAGCGCGTGTTCGCCATGATCCGCGAACACTTCCAGCTCTGGACGACGGCGAATACTCCATCGAAATCGACCCGCGCAAAAGTCGGCACCGCCACCATCGGGCATCTCGGCCGGCTCGGTTTCAACCGCATGAGCGTCGGTATCCAGGATTTCGACCCCAAAGTCCAAGCCGCCGTCAACCGTATCCAAAGCGTCGAAGAAACCCGCGAAGTCATCGAAGCCGCGCGCGGCTGCGGTTTCAAATCCGTCAGCGTCGATCTGATTTACGGCCCTGCCGCATCAAACCCCTCTCCAGCATCGAAACCACCTTCGATACTGTCCTCTCTCTCGCCCCCGACCGCCTCGCACTCTACCACTACGCCCACCTGCCGCACATTTTTCAAACCCCAGCGGCGCATCGACACCAATGCCGTCCCCTCCAGTGAAGAAAAACTCGACATCCTGCAATACGCCGTGCGCCGGCTGGATGCCGAAGGCTATGTATTTATCGGCATGGATCACTTCGCCAAGCCCGACGACGAGCTGGCTATCGCACTTAAAGAAGGCCGGCTGCAGCGTAACTTCCAAGGCTATTCCACCCTATGCCGACTGCGTGATTTCAGTGGCCGTCGGCGTCTCCGCCATCGGCAAAGTCGGCGACACCTACAGCCAAAACGAGCGCGACATCGAAAAATACTACGCCGCCCTCGATGCCGGACAACTGCCCGTTATGCGCGGCTACCATCTCGATCGCGACGACCTTCTGCGCCGCAACATCATCCAAGACCTGATGTGCCGCTTCGCGCTGGATTTTGCCGATCTACGCCGCCGAAACCGAAGTCCCCTTTGCGCGCTATTTCGCCGCCGAACTGGCCGACCTGCAGCAGCTGGCGACAACTCGGCCTACTCAAAATCAGCGACAACCGCATCGAAGTAAGCGCCAAAGGCCGCTTCCTGATCCGCAACATCGCCATGGTTTTCGACCGCTACCTACGCCACAGCGAAACCCCGTACCAAATATTCGCAAACCGTATAGCGCCGCAAAACGCAGAAAAAGGCAGCCTGAAACTTTTCAGGCCGCCTTTTTCACTATTGTTTCAAATATCTTCCGTTCGGCGGCTGCGCGCTTGCTGGATTTGCGCCGCGAAATACAGCGCCAGGCCGGCGCCGCACAAGTCTGCGGCGAAATCGAGAATATCGCCGCTGCGGGTACGGGTCAGATAATGTTGCGCCAACTCGCTGGCGGCGGCGTAAATCACGGCAAACGTCAGCAGTTCGCGCAGCGGCAGCGGGCGTTTTTCGGCCAGCCAGGCTTTGGCCGCCAGCCAAAGTTGGGCGAAAAACAGCGCGGCGTGGACGAATTTGTCGAAATGGGCAAACGGTGCTTTCAGGCTGCCGTTGTCGTTTTCGCGCAGCACCAGCGCATACGCCGGCCAGCAGCCACAAGAGCGCCAGCAGCAGCCATTTATTGCGCGGCATCGCCGGTTTCCTCCACATAGCGCGCGCAATTTTCGGCCAGCTTGGCAAAACGGCCGCCGCGCTCGGCAAACAGCTGCTGCCAGCGGCGGGCTTCGGCGGCATCCGGCGCTTCGTCGCTGCCGGCTTCTTCCAAAAAGAAAGTCAGCGTTTCCGCTACTTCGGCATAGGCTTCTTCGCGGAAAAACCGCTCCAGTTCGCTGTTGCTCATTTCAGGCTGCCTTTCTCGTTCTGCACCGCTTCTGCGGCAAAGCGGTCCATGCCGTTTTCGCAGCGGGTCAGGCTGCCTTCCAGCGCCTGCGCCAAGAGCCGGTCGTTTTCCGGCAGCGACTGGCGCGACGCTTCGTGGTGCCACAAATGATAGGCGACGGCGGCGAATTTCAAATTGGCGCGTTTGCCGCCGGCATTGAAAAAAATCGTGCGGCAAATTCGCTGTCTTCGCGTCCCCAGCCGACAAAATCGCTGTTAAAGCCGTTGATGCGCTGTGCGTCTTCGCGGAAAAAACCCATATTGCAGCCGCGGATGCCGGTGAGGTTACGGTTTTCCCTGCGGATCAGCAGTTTGGCCAGCAGAGGAATGCGGCACAAGCGCAGCCGTTTGTGCCAGGCGTCTGTTAGGCCGCGCCGATACCACGCCGGCAAAGACAAGCTGCCGTTTGCCGCCTGCGCCAGCACGGCATCGGTGGCGGCCTGATCCACTGTTCCCTGCTGCGCCCTGCACCAACACGCCTTTTTTTGCCGCCTGCTTGTGGTCGGCGACAAATCGGGGATGCAGCAGGGTTTCGCTATCGACCAGCAGCACGTAGTCGCAACGGCTGTGCAGCAGCGCGCGGTTTAACCATTCTGCCCTGCTGCCGTCTTTTTCAGGCTGCCTCAGCAGCTTTAAAGACGGTATCAGCGGCCGGTATTGTTCGACCACGGCGTCGGTGCGGGCATCGCATTCCGCGCAGGCAAGCAGCACTTCGTCGGGCGCCGTCTGCTGCGCCAGCACCGACTGCAGCACGGCGGCCAGCGCATCGGCGCGCTGCGGACGCTGATAATCAGCGAAACGCTGAGCCGGCGGTTGGCTTCGGCCAGCTTGACGTATTTGTAATAGGAACCCTGCGCCTGCGCAGTAGAAATCACCCAGCCGGTAGTGCCGTCGCGCCAGCCGCCGCGAAAAAGATAGCTTTTTGACAAAAGCCGCGGCACCGTGGCCGACGGCAGACAAAAAGAGAGGTGCGCTGTTTGAACTGCTGCTGTTCGGCAAACAAATCGGTATAGCGCTGGACTTTTTCTCCACCAATTCGGATACGCCGTCAAACGAATAATGCAGCAATTCCTGCCGCAGGCGCACGATAGCGGTGTTTTCCGGCAGCGCCAGCGATTCGTGGACGCGGCGGTCGTTGTAGCGCACGCGGCCGCGATGGTAGAGCCGCAGCACATAGTCGGGCGACCAGCCGCAGCTGCGGATCGGGCGGCCGCAGTAGTGGTTCAGCCGCGGCAGCGAGTAAACGGTATTTTCGTCCAGCGCCAGCGCGGCGATTTCGGCGGCCAGTTCGGGGGACGATTTCGTCGCTGTCGATATTCAGAATCCAGTCGTGCTCGGCCAGCGAAGCAGCCAGGTTTTTCAGCGGACCGAAGCCGATAAACGGGCTTTTGGTGCAGGCGCACGTTGGCAAAACCTGCGGCGATTTTCATGGTGGCGTCGCTCGAGCCGTTGTCCAGCACGATGACTTCGGCGAAACCGGATAATGCCGCGAGCGACTGCGCCAGATATTTTTCGGCGTTTTTCACCGGCATGGTTACGCTGATGGGAAGGGGAGCCTGCATCGCTTTATCCTTGAAAAATCTGCTTTTCAGGCAGCCTGAAAGCCTTTTTGCGCCATCACCCGCGCCACGGTGTCCACCACCGCCTGGGTTTGGGCGTCGATTTCGAGATTGACCGCATCGCCGGCGCGGCGGCTGCCGAACAGGGTGCGTTCCAGCGTTTCCGGTATCAGGTGCACGCAAAGGCGTCGTCGCCAACGATGCCGACAGTCAGGCTGCAGCCGTCGAGCCCGACAAAGCCTTTGGCAAACAGATAGGGTTTGAGTTTTTCAGGCAGCCTGAACCACAGCGTGCGGTTTAAGCCGTTCTCGTCGATGCGGATGATTTCGACGGTGGCCATAATGTGGCCGCTCATTACATGGCCGCCGATTTCGTCGCCGAAGCGGGCGGCGCGCTCGAGATTGACGCGATCCCCGGCTTTCAGGCTGCTCTAAAATTGGTTTTGGCCAGCGTTTCGGCCATCAGATCAAACCCCGGCCAGGCAGCCTGAAACGCGGGTTACGGTAAGGCAGCAGCCGTTGTGGGCGACTGAAGCGCCGGTTTCCAGACCGCCGGCCAGATGCTCGGGCAATTCGACGGTGAAGCGGCGGAAATCGGGCGCGGGGCTGTCGATGGCGCGGATCAGGCCGGTGCCCTGCACGATGCCGGTAAACATGGCGGTATCCTTATTGAATCAGTTTGGAGATGGCTTTGAACTGGGGATGTTTGGCATCGGCCAAAAGTTGGAACAGCACGCTTTCGCTGTTGCTGACAATGGCGCCGGCCGCCTGCATCTGGCGCAGGCCGTTGGCTTTGTTGGCTTCGGTGCGCGAAGTAGCGCGTCTTCCAGCGCGTAAACCCGCATGCCTTGCGCCAGCAAATCCAAAGCGGTCTGCAGCACGCAGATATGGGTTTCGCAGCCGAGCAGCACAACGTTTTCAAGCTGCTTTTTGAGCGATGGCGGCAGCCACTTCGGGGGTGTAGGCGGAAAAACGGGTTTTCTCAAAGCGCGGCGCATCGGCGCAGGCGCAGGAAACCGGCTCGACGGTGGCGCCCAAGCCTTTGGGATACTGCTCGGTCAAGAGCAGCGGCACATCCAGCAGGCGGCAGCCTTCGATAAAGCGCACGGCGGCGGCGCTAAAGGCTTCGGCCTGCGACAGCGCGGGCAGCAGGCGCTCTGGATGTCGATAACGAGAACGAGGGTATTGTCGGCGGTCGGCATAAGCATCTCCTGAAAAACGCGGTTTCAGGCAGCCTGAAAACCGCGGGGGTAACAGCTAACGAAGCGTTTAACGGAAGCGTTTTTTGTTCTGGTTGGCAATGCCCATCAGCAGGGCGAGAATCGCCATAATCGACAGGGTGGCGGTGCCGCCGTAGCTAACCAGCGGCAGCGGCACGCCCTACCACCGGCAAAATGCCGCTGACCATGCCCATATTGACGAAGGCGTAGCAGAAAAAGGTCATGGTGAGCGCGGCGGCCAGCGTGCGGTTGTAAAGCGTGGTGGCTTTGAACGAGATATACAGCCCGCGGCCGATGATGATGGTGTAAACCAGCAGCAGCAGCAGATTGCCGATCAGGCCGAACTCTTCGCCGTACACGGCAAAGATAAAGTCGGTAGTCGATTCGGGGATGTAATCAAGACGGGTTTGGGTGCCGTTGAGCCAGCCCTTGCCCCACAGGCCGCCAGAGCCGATGGCGATCATCGACTGCAGAATGTGGTAGCCCGAACCGAGCGGGTCTTGGGTGGGATCGAGCAAGGTCAGCACGCGGCGTTTCTGATAATCGTGCAGGCCGTAGTTCCAAATCAGCGGCAGCGAAGCGGCAAAGCCGATCAGCGCGGCGGCAATCACTTTCCACGGCAGGCCGGCAAAAACACCACCAAGAGCCCCGAGGCCATAATCAGGGTGGCGGTGCCCAAATCGGGCTGCTTGAGAATCAGCGCGCCGGGCACCAGCACCACTACCAGCGCAATCAGATAGTGGTACCAGCGCAGATCGTTTTCATAACGCTGGAAAAACCACGCCACCACCATCGGCAGCGCGATTTTCATAATCTCCGAAGGCTGCAGCCTGAACAGGCCGAGATTGAGCCAGCGGGTCGAACCGTTGACGGTTACGCCGAAAAATGCACGCCCAACAGCAGCAGCACGCCGAAAATATACATCGGCGGCGCGAAATTGCTCAAAGTCTGCGGCCGCACCCGCGCCACCACCAGCAGCACGCCGAACGCAAGCACGGTGTGCAGGGTTTTGCTTTCCAGCCGCCCCCAGTCCTGGCTGTCGGCGGAATACAAAAGAAACATGCTCATCAGATACACCGCCAGCATGCTGTAAAACAGCCAGGGGTCGAGCGGATCCCACAGCAGGTGCTTGAGCTTCAGCAGCAGGTTTTCGTCGCGTTGCTTGGTCATGGTTGGCCCTTTGCCGGTTGCGGGGTAAGGGAGCGGAGGCCGGCGCCGATGCTTTCGGAGGCGCTTTGCGCGCGCTCTTTGGCTACGGCTTCAAAAAGCAGCCTGAACGTTTTTGCTGCGGCCTGGCCGTTTTCAGGCTGCCTTCCAACAGCGGATTGGCGGTACTGGCGGCCGCCGCCGGATGCGGGCTGCAGTTTGTCTTCCTTCCAGCGCAAAAAGATAAAAATCGCTCAGCTGGCGGGCAATCGGCGCGGCGCTGGCGCCCCAGCCGCCGTTTTTCCAGAATCACCGCAATCGCAATCTGCGGCTTTTCAACCGGCGCGAAGGAAATAAACCAGGCGTGGTCGCGGTGCTGCACGCGCAGCGCGGCAGCGTTAGAAGCGCTTGCCTTTGGGCAATCTGCACCACCTGCGCGGTGCCGGTTTTGCCGCCCATGCTGTATTTGAGGCCGCCGTTGATGCGCTTGGCGGTACCGCTTTGGATCACCCGCGCCATCGCCTGTTTGACATAGTTGAAATTGCTTTGGTGAAAAACGGCAGTTTGTGGTCGGGATTGGGTCTCGAGCTGGGTTAAGCGCTGGTTTTCATGGTCGAGCAGCTCTTTGACCAGATGCGGGCGGAATACCACGCCGTTGTTGGCGAGTATCGAAGTGGCCTGCGCCATCTGCAGCGGGGTATAGGCGTTATAGCCCCTGGCCGATGCTCACCGGCACCATTTCGGCGATATTCCAGCGGCGGCGGTTTTCAGGCAGCTTGGAGAAGCGCTTGGCCTTCCATTCGGGCGAAGGCAGCACGCCTTGGTATTCGCCGGGCAGGTCGATGCCGGTTTTCGCCCCAGGCCGAACTGCGCCAGATACGGCCGCGTTTTCTCGATGCCCAATTCAAAAACCCAGGCGGTAGAAGAAAGTATCCGACGACACCTGAATGGCTTTCATCAGATTGGCCGAGCCGTGGCCGCTGCGCACCGAATCGCGAAACTGGTGCTTGGTACCGGGAATGCTCCACGCGCCGGGCGCGGGAATGACGGTGTGCTGGTTGATTTTGCCGCTTTCAAGCAGCGCCATGCCCATAAACGGCTTAAAGGTCGAACCCGGCGGATACAAACCCTGGGTTACGCGGTTGATCATCGGCCGCCGCCAGTCTTCGTTGAGCGCTTTCCATGTATCGCTGTCGATGCCGTCGATAAACAGATTGGGATCGAAGCCGGGCTTGGAAACAAAGGCGATGATGCCGCCGGTTTGCGGGTCGATGGCCACCAGCGCGCCGCGGCGGCCGGGCCATTAGGCGGTCGGCTTCCTGCTGGACGCGGATGTCCATCGCCAAACGCAGGGTCTGGCCGGTTTGCGGCGGATCGATTTGATTTTCGCGGATGATGTTGCCGGCGGCGTCTTTCTCCACTTCGCGATAGCCGGGCACGCCGTGCAGCTGGGCTTCGTAAAAGGCTTCCAAACCGGATTTGCCGATGTGGGTGGTGCCGTGGTAGGCGGCGGAACGGCCGGACTCTTCAAGCTTTTTCTGGTCTTTGTCGCTGATGCGGCCGATATAGCCGAGAAAGTGCGCAGTCAGGCTGCCGTAGGGTATTCGCGGAAGGTGCGGGCGTTGATTTCCACGCCGGGGAAGCGGTAAAGCTGGGCCGCCAGCCGCGAGGCTTCGTCGGGCGTGAGCTTCAGCTTCAGCGGTACTTTTTCATAGGCGCGCATATCGGCGCGGAATTTTTGAAGCGCTTGATATCGGTTTCGCTCGATTTCGACATAGCGCGCAGATCTTCGATCAGATCTTCGATTTTGCGGTGGGTTTCTTTGGGAATCACTTCCAGTGAATAGGCCGGATAGTTGCGCGCCAGCACCACACCGTTGGCGTCGACGATTTCGCCGCGCACCGGCGCAGTAGGGAATCAGGCTGATGCGGTTGGTGGCGGCCTTAACGGTGTATTCGTCGTATTTGCTGATTTGCAGGTAGAAAAAGCGGGCGCCCAGCACGCCGAACATTACCAATACCAACAGCAGCGCCGCCAGCAGGCGGATCAGAAAGTCTCGCTGCCGGTTGCGGGCTTCCCGCCCGGGTGCGGATAGGTAACGCGGGCTTTTCATCGTTTCAGACGGCGCAGATTGGTCAGGGAAACCATGACCTTATTCAGAATCGGCCACAGCAGTGCGCCGAGAAAGGGGGAAAGAAACACCAACCAGCCTGAAAAGCGGTGGTCGTAACGCAGGCGCACCAGCACCTGCACCACTTCGCTGCTCATCAGGGCGATGGCCACGACTACCGCCTGCTGGCCGTAGTCGTAAAGCACGACTTTGGCGCAGATTGCGGATCAGCAGATAGGCTGCCGCCATATACGCCAGCGAGTGCATGCCGGTGGGCGAGCTGGTGCCGATATCGACCAGCAGGCCGACGATAAACGCCGCGCCGATGCCGACACGGTGCGGGGCATTGATCACCCAATACAGCAGCAGCATCGCCGTCAGCTCGGGCAGCCAGTAAAACTGGCTGCCTGAAAACGGAATAAAGTCAACCATCATCGCGAACGCCAGACTCAACAGCAGCAGGCGTTTGGATGCGGTATCGGGATATTTTTTTCAAAATGGTTCATGGTTTGGCAGACGGAACGGAAGCGGCTGCGGCATCGGACGCGGTTTCGCCGGTTTGCGGCAGCGGCTGCTGCGGCAATACCAGCACATATTTGCTGCTGCGCAGCGCCGCCACCGGTTTGAGCTGGGCGCTGTAATAAGGCATGCCGGTGTTGCGGCCGGTCTGCACCACTTTGGCTACCGGAATGCCGGCGGGATAGACGCTGTCAAGACCAGAAGTAACCAGCAGGTCTTCAGGCTGCAAATCGGCATCGCTGGGGAAATAGCGCAGGCTGAGCTGGTCGCCGCCGCCGTACACCAGCGTGCGCACGCCGGTGCGCGCCACCATTACCGGAATCACCGCTTTGGCATCGGTGAGCAGATGGACTTCGGCGCTGAAAGGATAGCTTTTGGCTGACTTGGCCGACCAAGCCGTTTTCGTCCACCACCGCATCGCCGGCGCGGATGTTTTGGCGGCTGCCTTTATTGATGATGATGCGGTTGGCCAACGGCTCTTGCCGTTGGACACCACTTCGGCGGTTTGCGCTTCGCCCAGCCGTGGCTGCCGAGCGCCGCCAGCGATTTGAGCTGCTCGAGCTCGCGGGCGTTCATATCGGCGCGGTGCAGGTCGATTTTCAGCCGAGAGTTTTCCAAAGTCAGACGCTCGCTTTTTCGGTGAGCAGATAGTCTTGCGACTGAAACAGCGCGCTGCCGTACTCGTACCATTCCACCGGCTGCTGCGCCATCCACTGCAGCGGATACAGCGCGCCGGCGATATATTCCTTGGCACGCTGTATCGCCGTATAGCGCTCGTCGAGCACCATCAGCACCACCGACAGCAGCGACAGGCAGATCAGCTTATTGACCGGACTGATGCCGCGGCGGGCGAAGGGATAGGGTTGCGACATTTTTTCAGGCTGCCTGAAAAATCAGATATTGGCAAAAACGGAATTGACCTTGCCGATCATGTCCAGCGCCTTGCCCGAACCGCGCGCTACGCAGGTGAGCGCATCTTCGGCAATCAACACCGGCAGGCCGGTTTCTTCGGCCAAAAAGACGATCCAGCCCTTTGAGCAGTGCGCCGCCGCCGGTCAGCACCAGGCCGCGGTCGGCGATGTCGGCGCCCAATTCGGGTGGAGTTTGCTCCAGCGCGTTGCGTACCGCCTGCACAATCTGGCTGAGCGGATCGGCCAGCGCTTCGAGCACTTCGTTGGATGAGATGGTGAAAGAGCGCGGAATGCCTTCGGCCAGATTGCGGCCTTTGACTTCGATTTCGGTAACTTCCAGGCCCGGGAAGGCCGAGCCGATGCGCTTTTTTTGATTTTCGGCGGTGGCTTCGCCGATCAGCATGCCATAGTTGCGGCGCACATAATTGATGATGGCTTCGTCGAAAGCGTCGCCGCCTACGCGCACCGAATGGGAATACACCACGCCGGAGAGCGAGATCACGCCCACTTCGGTGGTGCCGCCGCCGATGTCCACCACCATCGAGCCGGTCGGCTCTTCGATCGGCAGGCCGGCGCCGATGGCGGCGGCCATCGGCTCCTCAATCAGATTGACAATCGACGCGCCGGCATTAACCGCCGAGTCGCGGATGGCGTTACGCTCCACCTGGGTCGAGCCGCAGGGCACGCAGATAACGATGCGCGGCGCCGCCGCCCATTTGCTGCTGTTTACCTTGCGGATAAAGGCGCTGAGCATTTTTTTGGGTAACGTCCAAATCGGCAATCACACCGTCTTTCATCGGGCGGATGGCCTGGATGCGCCAGGGGTGCGGCCGAGCATTTTCGCTTCCGCGCCCACCGCCAGCGTGACTTCCTTGCCGGTATCGATATCGGTCTGCACCGCCACCACCGAAGGTTCGTCCAACACAATGCCTTTGCCTTTGATGTAAATCAGGGTATTGGCGGTTCCCAAGTCGATGGCCAGGTCGTTGGAAAAGTAGCGGGTGAGAAAGCGGAACATAATCAATCCTAAAAATTGAGTTCAAACAATAAGTAAAGCATGACAACGCGGCAGCTTCGCCGGAAAAATCGTCATGCCCGGGAAAATTTTTCAGTTATAATCGCGAGCTTTTGCGGCTGCGACGGCGCGCAATCATACCCTACTTTCCCCGATTTGCTAAAACGAAATTTAAAAGGATTTAACCATGCCGCTGAGCATCGCCGATGTTGAAAAATCGCCCGTCTTGCCCGTCTGACGCTGGGCGAAGAAGAAAAAAATCCAATCGGTTAAGGAATTGGACAAACTGTTTGCCACCGTAGAAGCGATGCAGGCAGTAAATACCGACGGCATCGAGCCGATGACCCACCCGCACGAGCTGGCGCTGCGCCTGCGCTCGGACGAAGTGACCGAAAGCGACCACGCCGCCGAATACCAGGCCTGCGCGCCCGAAGTGCGCAACCGCCTGTACGTTGTGCCGCAAGTTATCGAAGAATAAAGCGGCAAAGGCAGCCTGAAAGCCGGCAACGGCGTTTTCAGGCTGCCTTTCCCTATCCCCGCCTTTTTCAGGCTGCCTGCCGAAAGCCGTTTTTGCCATGAACCCGATCCGCCGCGTCCTGCCCGAAACCGATTTTTGCCGAACACTACCGGCGCCGCATGCGGCGCGTCGGCTACCGCCCCAAGCCCAGCAGCGAGTGGGACGCCAAAGCTCCCGCGCTCAACCGCCGCGAAGGCGGCGAGAGCCGCTACATCCGCGCCCTGCTCGCTGCCATCGACTGGCCGCAAAACGGCACCCTGCTCGATGTCGCGGCTGGCACCAGGGCGCGCTTGCCCTTGCCGCCGCCGGCCGCTGCCGCCACGTTTATTGCCTGGACTACAGCCCGGTGATGCTGCAAACGCTGGAACAAAACGCCCGCGCCGCCGGCATCGCCAATTACAGCACTTTTCTGCTCGACAAAAACGCCGACTGGCCGCAGGTGCCGCACTGCGATACCGTTGTCTGCTCGCGCGCCGGTTTGGATCACGACGTCGGCCGCGCTGTTTGCCAAGCTCTCGAAGCACGCCGCCAAGCGGGTTTATTTCAGCCAAATCGTCGGCGGCCGTTTCGATCTGCTCGAAATCTCCGCCCTGCTCGGCCGCGACCGCGAAGCCTTCCCCGACTACATACTCTCCGCCAATATGCTGTACGCGAAATGGGCTACGACCCCGAAATCCGCTTTATCCGCAGTGAAGGCCGCTGGGCGCACTGAAAGCTGGCAGGATTTTCAGGCTGCCGCCACCGCCCAATACGGCAGCCTGAACGACGGCGAAACCGCCGCCCCTGCACGACTGGTACCAAAACAACCATCACCGTCTCACCCCCGACTACTGCGGCATGAAATGGGCGCTGCTGTCGTGTGCAGACCGCCTGAACCCGCCTTTTTCAGGCTGCCCCAAGCAGCCTGAACAGCCAAAGCTCGACCCACACGGAAACCCGAATAATGGACACCCTGCAAAACGACACCTATCTGCGCGCCCTGCTGCGCCAGCCCACCGACTACACGCCGGTTTGATGATGCGCCAGGCCGGCCGCCATCTCGCCCGACTACGCGCCAGCCGCGCGCGCGTACCGGTGTTTCTCGATTGTGCAAAAACACCGAGCTGGCCACCAGTAACCCTGCAGCCCTTGGATCGCTCTCGACTTGGACGCCGCCATCCTGTTTTCCGACATCCTGACCGTGCCCGACGCCATGGGCTGGGGTTGTATGTTGCCGAAGGCGAAGGGCCTAAGTTTGAAAAACCGCTGCAGCACGAAACCGACATCGCCGCGCTGGCGGTGCCCGATATGGACAAGCTGCGCTATGTGTTTGACGCCGTCGCCTCCATCCGCCGTGCGCTCAACGACCGCGTGCCGCTGATCGGCTTTTTCCGGCAGCCCGTTTACCCTGGCCTGCTATATGGTCGAAGGCAGCGGCAGCAAAAGAATGGCGCACCCTCAAAACCACGATGTACGCCCGTCCCGAGCTCTTGCACCCGTATTCTCGACATCACCGCCCTAAAGCCGTTTGCCGACTCACCTCAACACCCAAATCGAACACGGCGCGCAGGCGGTACAGATTTTCGACACTGGGGCGGCACCCTTAGCCCTGCCGCCTTTGAAGAATTCAGTCTCGCCTATATGCGCCGCATCGTCGGCAGCCTGAAACGCGAACACCAGGCCGCCGCGTGCCGGTGGTGCTGTTTACCAAGGTGGCGGCCTGTGGCTCCGAACAGATGGCGACGCCGGCGCCGACGCGCTGGGCTTGGACTGGACTTACGACATGGCAGCGCCCGAAGCCGCGTCGGCAGCCGCGTGGCGCTGCAGGGCAATCTCGACCCGCCGCACTCTACGGCTCGCCCGAATCCATCCGCGCGAAACCGCGCGCATTCTCGAATCCTACGGCAAAGGCAGCGGCCGCGTTTTCAACCTCGGCCACGGCATCAGCCAGTTCGCCGACCCCGAGCACGCCAGTGCTGGTCGATGCTGTGCACGAACTCTCCGCCCCTACCATCAGGCCTAAACTGCGGATAAAGGTTCTCCAGGCTGCTTTGCCGATAAGACCAGCAGCCTGAAAAGTTTAGCGGCTCGGCAAAAAGCAGCCTGAAAATGCGAAAAAGCAGCCTGAAAGGTTTTCAGGCTGCTGTTTACTATAGTTAACCAAAACAAAAGTATATAATACTCTCCTTAACTCCACACCTTACCCGTTCCCGTTTTGTAGCCTACTCCATCGATTTCCGTCAAAAAGCATTGAGACCACTACGAACAGCACGGCAACCTCAGCCAAACCGCACGCACCTTCCGCATTACCAACCGAACCCTTTACCAATGGATTGCGCTTAGAAAGCAGGTTCGCTGCAACACCGCACCAAAGGCGGCAATTCGGAACGTATCGACAAAAGAAGAACTGCGCCGCTATGTGGCAGAGCATCCCGTGATGCCTATCAATGCGAAATGGCACAGCACTTGGGCTGCACCGCATCCAATGTCGGCTACCTGCTCAAAACACTCAAGATCACGCGTACAAAAAGAACCAAAGCCGTCTACAAAGAACAAGACCTCCAAAAAGTAACCGCCTACCGAAAACAGCTGGAACAATATTCATAAATGCCAAAGGTTTACTTGGATGAAACGGGTTTTGATACTTTCTATTACCGCCCGTATGCCTATGCCTTGAGGGGACAGATTGTCAGCGCGGATTTCCGGCAAACGCTATGAAAGAATGTCATTGGTTGCCGCCCGTGCGGATGGGAAACTGATTGCGCCGATGGTTTTACAAAGGCACGATGGACAGCAGCTTGTTTGAAGCGTGGTTTGGGCAGTTTCTGTTGAAGGAACTTAAAGAGCCTTCGGTCATTATTATGGATAACGCCCGTTTTCACAGGATGGCGGTACTGCGTGAAATGGCGCAGAGGGAAGGACATATCATTCTGCCGCTGCCGCCATATTCGCCTTCTGAGTTGAACCCGATAGAAAAGGTGTGGGCGAGATATCAAACGGCACCTGAGAAAAGTGATGTCCGGCTGTTTGTCTTTTGAGCAGGCTTTGTTGGATATTTTTTGTTTTGTTTAACTATACTACCGCCTACAATTTGAGCAAAGGCGACGCGCAGCGGATTGTGGACGGTTTGGATCCGCAGTAGTCCGTTCGGGTAAAGGTTTGGGGCTGTACTAGATAAGCCCTAAATCCCACCATCTACGCAGCACTTTAAGCTGCTCGGAAGGTGTACCAAAGTTAAAACGGAACTCGCATTCTTTCAAGAACAACGGGAAAGATTTACGGTCGATTCCATTGTATTTGCGCAGTACGCGTTTTGCCTGATTCCAAAAGTTTTCAATGCCGTTGATATGGTTTTGTCTGTCGGCAAACAGCTTGCTGTGAGTTGATACGGTGGTGGGTAAATCCGCTTACATCAACACATCATAGCTGCTCAAACAATCCGTATAGACAATACTGTCAGGCATAATTTTCTTTGTGATAACAGGAAATAACGTCTCTCTTTTAGCGTTTTCAACTAACCACGGTATAAACCTTGCCGCCGCGTTTGAGAATACCAAAAACTGCCACCTTTCCCGCCGCACCGCGTCCGCGTTTGCCTTTGCGGTGTCCGCCAAAATAGCTCTCGTCCAACTCAACTGAGCCGTCAAAAACCGTATCGACTTCCAGTGAAAGATGATGGCTGATGACTTCGCGAATCTTGCGGTAAAACAGCACTGCCGAATTGGGGTGGATGCCCAATAAATCGAGCGGCTGAACGGGCGGTAACTTCAAGTACAAAAACTGAAGCAGTTTCTTTTTGAATACTCTTTTTAGTTTTACAATGGGTTATCTTCATTTTTTTGCAGTCTAACATGACTGCTTATCTAGTGCAGACCCCTACCGTTAATATGCCGCGTACCGCGAACAAACTCATTGTCACCATGATGTACCCTGAAATGTTTGGCAAAACCCATGTCAACCAATCCCCTGATAACCGCGCCAACCGTCGGTATTGATGACACTCTCGATACCGCACGACCTCTAATGACCTTTTGCAGCGTTGCTTTGGAGGCATCGGGAACAATCTCGGTATAAACCTTGTCCCCGCGTTTCAAAATGCCGAAAAACGATGGTTTTCCCACCCGCACCGCGCCCGCGTTTGCCCTCTGATGCGTTTGGCACCAAAATAGGATTCGTCCAATTCTACAATGCCGTATAAAGGTGCCTGCCTCCGCATTCGTCAGCCAAACGCCGGCGCAATTTCAGGTACAGGTTATTGACACTTCTGATGCTGACACCCGTCAGTTTTTGCGGTATCGGAGGCAGTCAAATCCAAAGCAAACAGCCGCAGGAGCTGGCGAAATTTGGGCTCGGTAATTTTACTGAACTTTTTGGTACTTGTTTTTTTAAATTCATTTCAGAAGCTTATCACTATATTGAGTGATTTTGCTTCCTAAGCCCCAAATAAAAATGAGACAAGGTGGCGAGCCGTAAGGCGTACAGTGAGATCGTTAAGGCGAGCCAACGCCGTATCATTACAATTTTAATCGACTATAGAAAGACGAAACCATGTTGCCCGTCCCCCAAACCCCGCACGCGCTCTACCGCGCCATGTTCTTCTACATCGTTGCCGCATTCGGCATCGGCTGGTTTCTGCCCGTAAACGGCGCGCTATGGGGCGTACTGCTGGCCACCGCGCTGGTGCTGTATCTGCAAAATCCGCTCGCTGGCACGCGGCGAGAAAACGCTGTACGACCGATTCCCGCCAGCAAAAGCGGCATCTCTTCGCTGCAATGGCTTTGTTGATGATTGCCGTTATGGGTGTGGTTGTCGCTTTTACGGCGGCACGGCGGCCTCATACGGCGAATTGCGCGAAGCACGCGGGATTGTGCCCGCCAAACCGTATATGCAAGAACTCGAATGTTATGCCCGGCGGGATGCCGTATCCCAAAAACGGATTCGTCCGATTCCTACTCGGCCGCCCTGCCGCCATGCAAAGCGGTACCAACTACCTTCCCTTCCCCAACGGCGGCGAAACCCTGCATTTGAGCTGCGCCGCCGACCTGCACGATGCTGCGAATCCGCCTACGCCCACGCCGGGCAAACCAGCCGTAGTGAAATACAGCGGCTCGCGCCTGTATGAAATGGAAGTGGACGGCGTGCCAAATCTACCGTTATGCCGAACAAGCCGCCCGATTCAACCGCGAACGCAAATCCGCCCTGCTGGACGCGCTCATCGCCGTGCCGCTGTTCGCCCTGCCGCTGATGTGGTTCCACCGCCGTTTCGACGATTGGCAGAACGCGCTGGCCGAAGGCGAAAACCGTGCCGGACGAAACGCCGCAATGGTGGAAATACACCGTGCTGTGCTGCTGGCATCTGCCGCTTGCCGCCGCCTTTGCATGGGCGGGCATCGGCTGGTGGCGCAACATTGACGAGCCGATTGCCCTTGACCATCGGGCTGCTGTTTATCGGCGCGTTGCTGTTGTTCACCCTGCGCGGCGCGTATCGCGTGTTTGTTCCAAAGCAGCCTGCATCGGACGATGGCGGTAGGGTTTGATTACGGGGCTGTACTAGATAAGCCCTAAATTTCACACCACCGGCGCAGTACTTTAAGCTGCTCGGAAGGTGTGCCGAAGTTAAATCGAAATTCGCATTCTTTCAAGAACAACGGAAAGATTTGCGGTCGATTCCATTGTATGTTGCGCAGTACGCGCTTTGCCTGATTCAAAAGTTTTCAATGCCCGTTGATATGGTTTTGTCTGTCGGCAAACAGCGCTGTAGTTGATACGCTGATGGGTAAATCCGCTTACATCCAACACATCATAGCTGCTCAAACAATCCGTATAGACAATACTGTCAGGCGTAATTTTTCTTTGTGATAACAGGCAGTTGAGGTCTCTCTTTTGGCATTCTCAACAACCACGGTATAAACCTTGCCGCCGCGTTTGAGATACCGAAAAACTGCCACCCCTTATCTGCCGCACCGCGTCCACGTTTGCCTTTGCGGTGTCCGCCAAAAATAGCTCTCGTCCAACTCAATTGCGCCGTCAAAAACCGTATCGGCTTCTGGTGAAGATGATGGCTGATGACGCGAATCTTGCGGTAAAAATAGTACTGCTGAATTGGGGTGGATGCTGATAAATCAGCTACTGAACGGGCAGTTACTCAAGCACAAAATTGAAAGCAACTCTTCTGCGTACTCTTTTTTAGTTTACAATGAGTTATCTTCATTTTTGCAGTCTAACATGACTGCTTATCTAGTACAGCCCCAAAGGTTTTCAGGCTGCTTTTTCCGTGCGGGAAGGCAGCTCGAAACTTTGCTAAACCACGCAACTGCTCCAAGGCACCATTCCCGCGCAGGCGGGAATGACGTTATAGGGGGCGCAATCAGCGTGTTGGCAAACTCAAAATAAAAAGGCCGTCTGAACCCGTATCTGGTTCAGACGGCCTTTTCTTTCAGATAAACCGCTTTTACGCCGGTACGCCCAAAATCACGCTGCCGGCTTTAAACAGCGCGGTGGCGGTTTGGCCGACCTGCAGATCGAGGGCCGTCGGAGCTTTCGATGGTGATGCCGGCGATGATCGAAACGCCGCTGCCAGAGTCGATTTCACCAGCGAATACACCGCGCCGCGGCTGATGTTGCTGATGGTGCCGGTCAGGCGGTTTGCGGGCGGAGAGTCTGATATGGGCGGCGTCGGTGGCGAGATGATCACGCTGGTGGATTTGATCAGGGACGACAACGCAGGTTTGCCTTCTTTGAGTTCGAGATATTCGCGGCTGTCGCGAGGTAATGGTGGCGGCCAGTTCCTGTCCGCCGTTCAGGGCGACGATGACTTCATCGTTGACTGCGCCGTGTTTGATGGCTTTTACGGTGCCGACCAAGCTGATTGCGCGCGCTGGTTTTTCATGTGGAGTCCTTTATCGGTATTTACATGAAATCATTAAAAATATTTTTACTTGAAAACGGTCTTGGCGCCGCCTTGGCAAAAACAGGCACATCTTAGCCGAAGTGTGATTTTTGTAAATTCGACCGAAAGATTAGGGGTCTCTTTCAGCCCGAAACGGCGGCGTCGGCGCTTTCAGGCTGCCTGTTGCGCCTGCCACGCAGCCAGCGCGGCGGCGGAAATTCGGCAGGGGTGTTGAAATTGGCGTGAGGGCTGCCACGCATCGGGCATGGCGGTATCGCGGGCCTGGATTTGCGCCACCCAGCGCATCACGCGGCGGCTGCCGCCGATCGAGATAGGCGGCAGGCCGTCTGAAAGGCATCGACGGCCAGTAGGCCAAGAGCGGATAGGCGGTTTCAGGGCGAGCGCAGCATCAATACGGTATCGCAATCGGGTGCGCCCGCAGCGTTCAGACGGCCTATCGTCGGCTTCGGGCGCAATCAGCGTGTCGCAGGTCATCACATACACGCCCGCCAAAGCCCTGCCGCCGCGCTTGTTGCAGCGCCGACAATATGGCCGACAGCGGCCCTTGTTTGTCGAGCAAGGCATCGGGCAGGCGCACGGCGCGGGCAGGCGCGGGCAAACCGCTGCCGTCGTCGGCCAGCCACAGCGGACGGCTTGGCGCGGCGTTTGCAGCCAAGTAATCGAGCAGCGTACCGCCGTTTACCGGCAACAGGGCTTTGGGGCTGCCCATGCGGCTGCTTTGGCCGCCGCAAAGGATAAGGAGCGGGAGTGGTTCGGTGTCGGACATGGTGTACGGGGCGGGTTCAGACGGCCTTCGGCCATGCTGTTTCACCGTGTGCTGGGGTCGGAGAAGATTCCCGCCTGCGCGGGAATGACGGTGTTTACAGGTTTCAGGCTGCTTTGCGGCCGTCTGAAAAAGCAGCCTGAAAAGCCGGTAGCTTTGGGTCGGGATCCAACGGTTTTTGAAGCATACGGGATGTTGGGTTCGACAACCCAAGCTGCCTTACTGATTCAAAATATTCGCCAGCTGCGGCCAGCCGATTTCTTTGGCGTAATCGGCCGCGGTGTTGCCGCGCGCGTCGCGCAGCCGGGGATTGGCGCCCATCTCCAGCAGCACGCGCACGCTCTGTGCATTACCGGCGATGGCGGCGTGGTGCAGCATGGTTTGGCCGTTTTCATCGGCTTCATTGGCCGCTGCGGGATGTTTGTCCAAATAATCGCGCAGGCCGGGGGACATATTGATGTCGGCCGGATGCTGCTCAAGGTATTCGGGATGCTCTTCCTGACCGATGGCCAGCAGCACGTTTTGGCCGTCGCCGAAATCCAGCCCACAGGCTTCATCATGGGCACGGCGCTCTTGCTCGTCCATCTGCGCGCGCAGCTCGCATGCCGAAACCGCCGCAGGGTTTTTACCGTGAGGCCAGCAGCCAGTCGGTAATTTCGCGGTAGGGCAGATCGGTAATGCGCTCGCCTTTCCGAACGATGGTAAGAATATTCGGCTGGTTGATTAAGGTGCCGCTGATATTGACGCCGTCAAAGTAAATATCGTCCAGCCCACATGTATTCGGTTTCGATAACCCCTTGATTTCCTGAAAAACGGGCTTTTTACTACGGCATGGCTGGAGCCCTTTGACGATACGGCGCTGTTCCAGTAATACTCACGCCAGAAATATTTGAATGTCTCGCGTGCTTTTTCGGCTGCCTGCCGGAATTTGCTCGTTGTCTTCCCGAACGAAAGATACCGGTTCGGCAGCACGTTTTTGCCGAAAGTTTGTCGAAAAATCCCAATTTGTCTCTCCTTTGAGTGCAAACGGTTTTCAGGCTGCTTTGGCAACAGGCCGTCTGAAAATCTCAGGCTTTATCCCACGCGTTAAACACGCGGGTGAAGCCGCAGCTGTTGATGCGGGGGTCGAGTTGGGGGCGATGACTTGTTCCCCAGGCGGTGCGGCAGGCGCCGGGGGAGCCGAGCAGGCAGAAGATCAGGGTGCGGTTGGCGATGCCGGCGCTGGCGCGTGATTGGATGGTGGACAGGCCGATTTCCTGCATGGAGACGGCGCGGAACACTTCGCCGAAACCGGGGATGGCTGCGGTCGAACAGGATTTCTACGGCGTCGGGCGTGATGTCGCTCAAACATGCCGGTGCCGCCGGTGATGAGCAATACTTCGACGGCGGGGTCGGCGATGGCGGCGGATGCGGCGGCGCGGATGTCGTATTTTTCGTCGCGGCAGATTTGGCGGCTTGCAAAACGTGGCCTGCGCTTTGCGAGGGCTTCGGCCAGATAGTCGCCGCTTTCTGTCGTCGGCGGCTCTGCGGGTGTCGCTGGCGGTGATAATGCGGATGTTTAAAGGGCGGAATTCGGGTCGCGGCTTTGTGCATGGTTTAGCCTCCGGTCATGGACGGGTTGGTAATCAGGCCGACTTTTTGTCGTGCAGGTAGTGGTGTTCAGGTTTTGGGCGACGGTTTCGTAAAGATAGCGGCGCAGGCCCGTCTGAATCGGCGTTTTTGAGATAGTCGCGCAAATCGTAGGCGATGCCGCCAAACAGGCACAGGTGCATTTTGCCTTGGGCGGTAACACGCAGGCGGTTGCAGCTTTTACAGAAGTCTTCGCTGTAGGGGGCGATAAAGCCGATGCTGCCGGCAGAAATCGCGGTGGAAATATTCGCGCGCGGGGCCGGCGTGCGGCAGGCGCGGCATGAGCTGCCAGCCCTGCTCTTGCAGGCCGCGTTCGATTTTGGCGGCGGAAAGGTGCTGGCTGTTGAAGAAACCGAGATTGTCACCGGTTTGCATCAGCTCGATAAAACGCAGGGTTACGGGGCGGTGTTTAACAAAATCGAGCGCGTCGGCCAGGGTGCGTTCGGCGTAGCGGCGCAGCAGCAGAGTGTTGATTTTGATGCCGTAAAAACCGCTCTCGAGAATGGCGTCGAGATCGCGCAGGATGTTGGCGCACTCGCGTTTGCCGGTAATTTCGTAAAAACACTTCGGGTCGAAGCTGTCGATGCTGATGTTGAGTTTGTCGAGACCGGCGGCGCGGTAGGCGGGAAAAGAGTTTGCCAAGTCTGAAATGCATTGGTAGTCAGGGGCGACGTTTTTCGATGTGCGGCGCGGCTTTGCAGGCGGCGATGATGTCGGCCAGGTCGCGGCGCAGGGTGGGCTCGCCGCCGGTGATGCGGATTTTGCGCGTGCCGCAGTGGGCAAAGGTGTTGACCAGCGTTTCGATTTCGGCGAGCGACATTTCGTCGGGCTTAGCTTTGCCCTGGTAGCCGTTTGGGCAGGCAGTAGGTGCAGCGGTAGTTGCACTGGGTCGGTAACGGACAGGCGCAGGTAGCTCAGACGGCGGTTGAAAGGGTCGGTAAGCGGGGCGGTGTTGTTCATGGCGTGTCTCGGGGTGTGCGGGTGGGGTAGTTTGGGGTTTTTCAGGCTGCTTTTGTTTTTCAGACGGCCTTTGGCGGTTTCAGGCTGCCTTTGTGTGCTTGGCAACTGTGTGCGTGGCAATGACGGCATGAGGTTCAGGCTGCTTTTCAGACGGCCTTTTGCCGCCTTGCAAACAGCTGTCGGATACAAAGTATCCGACCTACGGGTTTCAGGCTGCCTGCGCCAAGGCCGCGTCCACGTGACCGCGAGCGCGTGGATGGCGGTGCTGTCGAACACGGGAAGCGGGCTGGTTTCTTCGTTTACGATCAGGCAGATTTCGGTGCAGCCGAGTATCACACCCTGTGCGCCCGCGTCTTTCAGACGGCCTATCGCGTTGCGGAAATACGCCGCCGATTCGTTCTTGATTTGGTTCAGGCACAGTTCTTCAAAAATAATGCGGTGGATTTCGTCTTGTTCCGCGCCGCCCGGCACCAGGGTTTGCACGCCCTGCGCGATGCCATGCGTTCGGTGTAGAAAGCCGTCGCTCATGGCGGTAAAGCGGGTGCCGAGCAGGCCGACGGTGTCCAAGCCTTGCCGTTTGATTGCGGCGGCGGTGGCATCGACGATGTGCAGCAGCGGAATCTTGACGGCAGCTTCGATGGCGGGGGCGACTTTGTGCATGGTGTTGGTGGCCAAGAGCAGCAGATCCGCGCCTGCGGTTTCGAGTTTAGCCGCGCTTGCCGCCAGCACGCGGCCTGCCGCCGCCCGAGTTGCCACTTTTTGCAGGCGGACGATTTCTTCAAAAATCGACGCTGTGCATCACGATGTCCGCGCTGCGGTTGCCGCCGAGTCTGCGGTTGGTTTCGCGGTTGATGGCCTGATAGTACAGCACGGTGCTTTCGGGGCTCATGCCGCCGATGATGCCGATGGTTTTTCATGGTTTTTCCTTTTCCTTACGCCGCCGTTGCAGGCGGCGGTTTCGGGGTTTCAGGCTGCCTGTTCAAACAGTCTTTCAGGCTGCCCTGCCCTGTTTGGCAAAGCAGCCTGAAAGCCGGCGTATTGTAACCGCTCGGGCTGCTTTATAAAAACCGCGCCGTCAAAGGGCTGCACGGTTACGCTTTCGCCTGCTTCAAGAGAGCCGCTTTCGGCGGGGATGACCAGATAGGCGTTGGCGCGAGACTTGCAGGGATGCGGTGCGAATCCTGGCTGCCGCAGGGGCGGGCGTGCCATGTGCCGTCGGTCTGGTGCTCGATGATGCCGCGCTGGATGTCCATGCGGCTGTGGTTTTTCTTCACCGGCGCGCTCAATACGGCTTGGAAACGCAGCGGCTCGGGGATGTCGGCCGCACCGCAGAGCTGCCACAGGGCGGCTTTAAGGGAAGATGTCGAAGCCGACGAAGCCGGATACGGGGTTGCCGGGCAGGCCGAAAAACCAGGTTTTCATCATGCGGCCGAAGACAAAGGGCTTGCCGGGTTTGAGGGCCGACTTTGTAGTGGTGCACGCTGCCGACGCGCTCGACGGCGGTACGCATGAAGTCGTAGTCGCCCTACGGATACGCCGCCGGTGGTGATGAGTACGTCGGCGGTGCGGATGACTTCGCGTCGAACACGTGCAGGATGTCTTCCAAATCGTCGCCCACCTGTTTGAAGTCGATGATTTCGACGGGCAGTTGCGAGAGACGGGCGGCGAGCATGGCGCGGTTGCTGTCGTAGATTTGGTCGGTGCGGCCGTTGTTCGGGTTCGCCGGCTCGCACAAAGCTCGTCGCCGCTGGATAGCAGGGGCGACGCGGTTTTGCGGCGCACGGGCACTTCGGCGTAGCCCGAGCGCGGAGAGGAGCATCACGTCGGCTTCGCGCAGGATGCGTCCGGCGGTGAGTACGGTATCGCCTGCGGCGATTTCTTCGCCTTTGCGGCGGATGTTTGCGCCTTCGGCAACGTCTTTTTCCAATGCGGATGCGGCCGTCTGAAGGCTGACGTTTTCTTGGATCAATCACGGTATTGCGGTCGTCGGGTACTACCGCGCCGGTCATAATCCGCACGCACGCGCCTTTTCAAGAGGCAGCCTGAAAAGGCTTGTCCGGCCACGGATTCGCCCTACCTACTGTCCCATTCGCTGCCTGCGTTTGCAGGCGGATTGCAGGGCGTAGCCGTCCATCGCCGAGATGTCGGCGGGCGGCAGATTAACAGGCGCGGTGATGCTCTTCGGCGAGAACGCGGCCGACGGCGGCCACAGCGGGCACGGTTTCGGTTTTCGAGCGGCAAGATGATCGGCGATTTTGTCGTAAATCAGGGTTTGCAGTTCGTGTACGGAAGTGAGTGCCATGATGGTGCTCTTTGGGGTTTGGTAATGGGTTTCAGGCCGGCTTTCTCGTGCGGCGGAAAAAGGCTGCCTGAAAAGCATCGGGCAGCTTTGGGGTTCAGACGGCCTTCAGGCGGCTTTGTGCAGTCTGGCCGTCTGAAAACGGTGTTTTTACTGTTGCATCATTCCCGCGCAGTCGCCGTAGGTCGGATTCTTGAATCCGACAAACATCCCGAATGACGGCTCTGATGCTCCCCTGCGGAGAAACGTCGGAGTTCAAGAATCCGACCTACAGTTTCAGGCTGCTTTTGCGACGGTTCGAGGCCGTCTGAAAAAGCTGGTCGTGCAGCCCTGAAAACGGTGTTGTCGTCGCTTCCGTCATTCCCGCGCCGGCGGAGATCTGGTTTAGGTTTCGGCAGCGGGTTTTCTCCAAGCGTTTCCGCATATCAGCCAAGATTCCCCGCCTGCGCGGGAATGACGGCAGAAGATAGCAACTGTATTTTTCACCCCGTCGGGTTAAAAATCACCAAAACTCAAATCAAAACGCGTTTTGGATGCCGTCGGTGACACCGTTTTTCGGCAAAATAATCACCGCATCCGGGCATTCAATATCGTCAGCGGTTTGCGCATACGCCGTAACGGCGACGCTATACAGCTTACCCTTGGACAGCAGGCGCTGATAGAAAATCCCGAATAAGCGGTTCGAAAACGTATCGCCACCACGGTGGCTATATACAGCGCCTTACGCACCTCAGACCTTCCGCCGAAGCAGCGGCTTTTTGAGTTGGTTTCCCGCTCTCCCTCGGGTGCGGGGCAGCCTCGACCAAACTCGCTATCCGTTTGTGGTTCAGCCGTCCCAATTCGGGCAGCATCGCCATCAGCGTAGCCGTCGTTATCGAACCGATGCCTTGATCTGCTCTGCCACTTTGGAAACTGCCGTCAAAATGCGTGTGGGTGTGGTCGTCGATTTGTTTGTCCAGTCGATCAATCAGCCGGTCAAAATGGGCAATCAGTTGTTTGACGCTTTCGACTTGCGTTTCGTGAACCTGATGCAGACGGTTTTTCTCGGCAGATCCGCATATCCACCAGCTGGTTGCGGCGGTTAACCAATGCTTCCAACACTTCTTCCGCGTTCGGTGGGAGGCTGGTAGAGCATGGTTTGCCAACCTTCTTTCTGTGCCGTCATCTGTGCGAAGAAGGCGAGCATTTTGGCATCTTGTGCACGGTTTTTGGTCAGCGACTGTGATTGGGCAAACTGAGTGCGTCTGACGAGGGTTTGGCGATAATCACAGCTATGCCTGCACGGTGGAGTGGCTTTGGCGGCGGGGCTTCGAGACCGCCGGTGCTCCATGACGACGAGAGGCGACCTTGTGTTTTTAAGGTATTCGACGGTATGGGCGATCCCTTTGGGGTTGTTGGTTTCGGTTTTGGTTTTAGACAAAGACCGAGAACGGCAATAACGAAGTTTCGTTTGGCGATGTCGATGCCTGCGTAATTGTTGGGTACTCATCATAAACCAGCCTTGCATTCGGTTGTGTTGTCTGGCAGCTGTCCGGTTGTGTCGATGGGTTGCCCGACCGCTCCCTGAGCTACGCAACGGTTGTTTGCCTCGGTTGGGTACGGGTGGCGGCCGGACGGTTTGTTGCTATGATACGGGTGTTTCGATATACAAGGTCAGGTTGCCAAACCCAACTTGTTCAAACGTCAGAATATTGCCGCTGCATTTCCTTCCCCGCAAGCGGGAGAGAAGCTTAGTTGCCGACGGGTTTTTAAGATTTCAGGCTGCCCTGTCATCGGGCAGGTTGGGTTGCCAAACCCAACATCTGCAAAAGATTTGGGCTGTCGGTTCGAGAATCCGACCTACGGGGTTTCAGGCTGCCTTTGTGGCGGTTCAGGCCGTCTGAAAGCGGTTTCAGACGGCCTTGTCGGTCAGCATTTGGCTTTCGGCGTTTTTACGCAGATAGTACCACCAGTTGATGGCGGCGCAGACGGCGTAGAGGGCGATAAACAGAATAGGCGCGGCGTTTGACGCTGCCGGTCATTTTCGATGGATGTGCCGTAGCTTTTGGGGATGAAGAAGCCGCCGTAGCCTGCAAATGCGGCGGTGAAAACCAATCACGGCTGCGGCTTCGCGGATGGCGTCTTTCTGCGCGGTTTCGTGGTCGGTTTCGCCCGCATCGGCGCGTTTTTATGGTAGATGTTGAAGATAATCGGGATCTGCATAAAGGTCGAGCTGTTGCCCAAGCCTGCCAGTGCAAACAGCAGCATGAAGCAGGCGAAGAAGCCCCCAGAAGCTGCCGCCGTTGCCGGATGCGTCGGGCAGGAAGGAGAGTACGCCGAACACGCCGAGTATCATGCCGAGGAAGACGATGTTGGTAATCTTCGCGCCGCCAACTTTATCGGAAACCCAGCCGCCGAGCGGGCGCACGGCCCGCGCCGATCAACGGGCCCTAAAAAGGCGTATTGCGAGGGGCATGCCGGGAACAGGGTTTTGGTAAGCAGCGGAAAGCCTGCGGAAAAGCCGAGGAAGGAGCCGAAGCAGCCGAGATAGAGGATGCACATCAGCCAGTTGTGTTTGCGCTTGAAGATGCTGGCCTGGTCTTTGAAGCTGGCTTTTGCGCTGGCCAGATCGTTCATGCCGAACCAGGCGGCGATGGAGGAGGCGAGGATAAAAAGGGCACCCAGACGAAGCCCGGCATTTTGCAGCCAGATTTGCTTTTGCCGCTGTCAGTGCTACTTGCGGGTTACCGCCGAGTGCGCCGAATATGCCTGCGGTGATGACGAGGGGACGACAAACTGGACGGCGGATACGCCGAGGTTGCCCAAGCCTGCGTTCAAGCCCAGTGCGGTGCCTTTTTCGGCGCGGGGAAGAAGAAGCTGATGTTGGCCATGCTGGATGAGAAGTTGCCGCCGCCGAAGCCGCACAGCAGGGCGAGGATGATCATGGTGCTGTAACTGGTGGTGGGGTCTTGCACGGCGAAGCCGAGGCCGACGGCGGGCAGGAGCAGGCTGGCGGTGGAGATGGCCGTCCAGCGGCGGCCGCCGAAAATGGGCACCATAAAGGAGTAGATGGCGCGCGGGGTGGAGCCAGAAAGGGCGGGCACGGCGGCGAGCCAGAAGAGTTGGTTTTTTGGTGAACTGGAAGCCGATGTTGGGCGGGTTGAGTGTGGCGACGCTCCATACCTGCCACATGGCAAGAGCGAGGAACAGGGCGGGGATGGAAATCACAAATTGCGTTTGGCAGATTTTTGCCGGTAGTGCGCCAGAATTCGGGATCTTCCGGCCGCCAGTCTTGGATAGGCTGGGACATAAGGTGCTCCTGTGCAGTAAAAGGGATAAGTGGTAGCGAAAGCGAAAAACCATCTTGCAACGGCGGCGTGTGCCAACCGTTTGCGTTTGACAACAAAACAGGCAGCCTGAAAAAGTGTCGGATGTTTTCAGGCTGCCTTTTGTCGCTATTGGCCACGGTTGGGCTTAAATGAAAAGTGCATCCACACCAGAGACACGCATACGGTGCCGTAAAAGCAGCATAAAGGCGGTCGAGCGGATGCCGGTGTAATCGAGCAGAAAGCCGAACATGCTCGGCAGCAGCGAAACCGCCCATGCCGCCGGCCAAGCCGACAATGCCGGATACCGCGCCGATGTTGTCAGGGTAGTCGTTGGCGACAATTTGAATACTGAAGCCTTGCCCACCGCCATGGCAATACCGGCGGCAAACATCAAAATGGTAAACACCACCACGTTCAAACTGATATGGAAAGACTTGGCGCCCTGCGAGTGCTGATTACAAAATCGGTCGGCGGATAAGAGAATAAAGAAACACACCCACAGCACCCACATCACATACCAAGTTACCTTATAGGCGCCGTATTTGTCGGACAGCCATCCGCCCAAAGCCCGTAACACGCCGCCGGGCGAGAAAAGCAGGCGGCCAGAAGCGCGGCGGTGGTCAGCGACATGCCGTATTCGCCTTCGTAATAGTGCGTCATCCACAAAGCCAGGCCGACGCTAGCCGCCGAACACCACGGAGTAATACTGGCTGTAGCGCAAAACGCCGGGGTCTTTAAGCAAGGCTAGCTGCTGCTTCAAGACTGACTTTGGAATCGGTCAGATGCTTTGGGGATCGTGGTAGCTGGTAAACCAAAACATAACGGCGGTTGCCAGCATAATCGCGGCATAGACATTGGGCACGATTTTCCACGCAGCGGCGGCTGCACCTGCCGCTGCCGCCCATGCGATTAACTGCGGCGCAATCAGCTGGTGAGCGCGCTACCGGCGTTGCCGGCGCCGAAAACGCCCATTGCCAAGCCCTGATGTTCTTTTGGGAAAACCAGCGGGCGACGTCGGGCGTACCCACCGAAAACGCGCCGCCCGCTAAAGCCCATAATCAGGCCAATGGCGAGAAACTGCCAATAAGCGGTGGCATACTGCATCAGGAAAAATAAACGGCACGCTGGCGAGCATCAGCACAAACATCACTAATGCGGCCGCCGTAGCTTGTCGGTAAGAATCCCCGCGGCACGCGCACCAGCGAGCCGGAAAGCACGGAATGGCGGTGAGCAGGCCAAACTGGGCTTCGGTCAAACCCAGTTGCGCTTTAATCGGAATGCCGACCACCGCGAACATCATCCAAATCATGAAACATACGGTGAACGACACCGTACTGGACACCAATACCGAATAGCGTTTGTAGGCTGGAGATTTCATTTTCGTCCTTCTTGAGACCTGAAGTTATCCTGTAGAAAAACAAGCTTAGTTTATCTTGAAAATGCCCGCCGTTTCAGGGGTTTCACCCCTGTGCCGCGGACAATGCCATTCTTAAGCAGCCGCCCGAAAAACAGTTGCCTAATACGGAAACCACCCTATCCGAAAGGAGTAGTCGGAACTATTCTTTAGTATTTGCGAACCATTAGCACTTTTCATCGGTTTTCAGGCTGCCTGAAACGGCCAAAACGCCTGCATTGGGCAGGCGTGAAACAGAGTAATGAAAAAGGTTTTTAACTTTCAAAAATATTAAACATGCAAAAAGCAGCCTGAAAAGTTTTCAGGCTGCTTTTTGTTTCCGGCAGGTTTAGTTACGGATCATGTTCTCCTTTACCCACATTGCTGGGGCCGAAAGTTTCGAGATCGCGGCCGGGTTCTGCCAGCAGGTCTTCTTTGCTTACATTGGTAATGCTTTCCAAAAATAATCGCCGAAGATACGTGGGGGCCGGCACGATAAATCATTGCCAAACCAATTTCCTGATTAGGCGTATTCACATAACGGCCTTTTTATCTTCGCCGTCACGCGGGCGCCATTCGGATTTGAGCAGTTTGCCGCGTTTGTAAATACCAGCACGGTGCCTTTGTTCAAACCATCGGCGGTACCGCGGTTCAGGATAAGGGTCTGCATGGTGCCGCTTTCGGAAACACCGTCCATGATTTTCTACGATACGGGCATTAACCCGGACGGTCCGGGGCATGCGGCATCATGTTGAACGCAGTATCGAAATCGCTGTTTTTCTTCAGCAGGTAATCACCCTTGCGGATTTCCGGAAACCGCATTGTCCAGCAGCATGGCTTGGGCGGTGTGGGCGGTTACGCTTTTCGCGCGCTTTGCCGTCTTGACGCTCCTCAATGAAACTTCATAGGCGCTTTTGATCAGCCAAAACCTGATCGCGACCGGCAACGGTATAGGCTTCGCCGCTAAACTCGATCAGTTTGCCCAAATTGCGACCGTTTTCCGGGTCAATCAGATCTTTGCCCATACGGAAAACTAAATATTTACCGGGTTCTCTCACGCCGTCGGCATAGATACGGTCGCCGTTGGTGTACATCACGCGGCTGTCAGGACCACCACCAGGCGCGGCAGATGGGTGGCTTGCTCGGCGCTCAGGAATTGGGGGTGTTTCATAAACAGGCGGTAGAAATCGACATTAATGGTCTGAATACCGTAGCCCGCGCTCAGTTCGCGCATTCTCGGGCTGAGTTTGATGGTGGGAATACCGCCTTTTTGCTCTTGCCGCGCTTTAACGCCAAGCACCGGACGGCCGTTTACATAATAGAGCACCAAAACCTGACCCGGATAAATCAGATGGGGATTGGCGATTTTCTTACGGTTTACATTCCACAAAGATGGCCATTTCCACGGATGGTAGAGATATTTGCCGGAAATGCCCCACAGGTATCACCTTTTTCACGGTATATTGCTTGGGAGCATTCGGCCGGATGCGCAGTTTTTCTGCCATTGCCGGGTGGAAATTATCATGCCTGCCGCACAAAGCAGGGTTATAATAGGCTTTGCATTCGCATCCCCTTGGTTAGGATTACATGTTTTTAACGGATAGGCGGAATAATAGTGCATTTAACCGTGTTTCGGCTAGTATTGCGCTGCTTTCCGTAAAAGGCAAATTGGTAGTTTGCCACACTCTGCCCCTCTTGCAATGTGTTTTCCCGCCCGCATTAGTGGTGCCGGATGCAACATTTCACTTAAATTTTTCACACGCACACATAGCATTTATCAATTGAAAGAAAAACAAAATGGCATTACTCCCGATTTTTGGTCCACCCCGACGAGCGCCTGCACCAGGTTGCCAAGCCCGTTGCCGCGGTGGACGAGCGTATCCGCAAGCTGGCTGCGGACATAGCCGAAACCATGTATGAAGCGCGCGCGGTATCGGCCTGGCAGCAACCCAGGTCAATATCCAGAGCGCATTATCGTTATCGACCTTTCCGAAGACACACGATTCCCTATTGGTGCTAGATTAACCCCGTTATCACCCACAAAGACGGCCAGACCACCTATGAAGAAGGCTGCCTGTCGGTGCCAGCGTGTACGACACCGTTACCCGTGCCGAGAGTGTGCGTCGAATTTCTCGATTTTGGCCGGCGACAAGCAATCCTCAAAGCCGACGGCCTGCTTGCCATCTGCATCCAGCACGAAATTGATCATTTGGACGGCAAACTCTTTGTCGAATACCTCTCGCCGATGAAGCAGACCCGCATCCGTACCAAAATGAAAAACGCAAAAGAAATGAAGCAGGCAGCCTGAAAAATACCGCCGCCGCTTCCTGACGCTATCTTTCCACCCTTTCAGGCTGCCTTTGCGCTTTATCAAGGCAGCCTGAAAAGCCATCATAAAACTGCCAAATGCCCAGAAGATTATTTTTGCCGGAACCCCGATTTTGCCGCCGCCGCGTTAAAAACGCATCGTCCAAGCCGGTTTTGAAGTGCCGCTGGTGCTGACCCAACCCGACCGTCCCAAAGGGCGCGGCATGGCACTGCAGCCCAGTCCGGTCAAACAAAGCCGCGCTCGAGATCGGGCTGAATGTAGAGCAGCCTGAAAAACTGCGCGGCAACGACGACGCGCTGGCACTATCCGCAGCATCGGTGCCGACGCAATGGTGGTGGCCGCCTACGGCCTGATTCTGCCGCAAGCCGTGCTCGACGCGCCTAGACACGGCTGCCTGAACATCACGCCTCGCTGCTGCCGCGCTGGCGCGGTGCCGCCCCATCCAGCGCGCCATTGAAGCGGGCGACGCCGAAACCGGCGTGTGCATCATGCAGATGGATGCCGGTTTGGATACCGGCGCCGTCGTCAGCGAACACCGCTACGCCATCGGCGATAACGATACCGCGCAGGACGTTCACGACGCGCTGATGGAGATTGGGCGCCGCCGCCATCGTCGAAGACTTGCAGCGTCTGGCACGCGAAGGCAGCCTGAAAGCCGTTGCGCAGCCTGAAAACGGCGTCAGCTACGCCGCCAAATTCGGCAAGGAAGACGCCCGTCTCGACTGGAACCAAGACGCCGCACTATTGCTGCGCAAAATCCGTGCCTTCAATCCGGTGCCGGCGGCGTGGGTCAGAATACCAGGGCAAGCCGCTGAAAATCTGGCGCGCGGAGCCGGCAAACGGCAGCAGCCGCGCCGGTAGCATTATCAAGCCGACGCCGGCGGTATTACCGTGGCCTGCGGCAGCGGCGCGCTGCGGATTACCGAGCTTCAGACTGCCGGCAGCCGCCGCATGGATGCTGCCGCTTTTCTCGCCGGCCACGCGCTGGGCGCCGGCGATATGCTGTAAGCCTGCCCTACCGTTTTCAGGCTGCCTGAAAGCAGCTTGGCCTTATTGATTATTTGATTTCCAAGACCGCCCTACCATGTCCCTTTCCCAAGTTCAGAAACTGGCCGCGCAAACCGTTGTTGCCGTTGGCGAAGGCCGTAATCTTGCCGACGAATTGGCGGCGCTGCTGCGGGCGCATCCCGATTTGTCGCCGCAAGACAAAGGCATGCTGCAAGACCTTGCCTACGGCGTGCAGCGCTACGCAGGCAGCCTGAAATTTATGCTCGGCCGTATGCTGAACAGTCCGCTGTCTAATCCGCAGCTGAAGCGCTGCTGCTGGTGGCGCTCTACCAGCTGGCCTACACCCGCAACGCACCGCACGCAGTGGTGAACGAAGCGGTGGCGCAAATCGCCCGCATCGGCCGCGGCCAGTCACCGCTCGCTCGCCAATGCGCTGCTGCGCCGCTTTTTGCGCGAGCAGAAAAACTTCAGGCTGCTGCCCGCCGCGACGACACCGCCAAATACAATCTGCCCGCCTGGCTGTTGGCCTATCTGCAAAACCGCTATCCGAAGCACTGGCACAATATCGCCACCGCTTTCCAATCGCACCCGCCGCTGACCTTGCGCGTCAACCGCCGCCACAGCGATGCCGAAAGCTACCTGACCACCCTTCAGGCTGCCGGTTTTGGACGGCAAAATCCTCGGCAGCCACAGCATCCGGCTCGATCAGGCGGTGCCGGTGGCGAGACTGCCGGGCTTTGCCGAAGGTGTGGTATCCGTGCAAGACTTCGGCGCCCAGCAGGCAGCGTTGATTTTTGGACGTGCAAAACGGCGAACGCGTGCTCGATGCCTGCGCCGCACCGGGCGGCAAAAGCGGGCACATACTCGAATCGGCCGACTGCGAGCTGACCGCTATCGACATCGACCCGCAGCGTCTGCAGCGGGTAAAAGACAATCTCGATCGCCTCGGTTTCAAGGCCGAACTGCACTGCGCGCCAGCGCAGGATTTAACCGCGTGGTATGATGGCCGCCCTTTCGATGCCGTGATTGGCGGACATTCCCTGCACGCCTCGGGCACCGTCAAACGCAATCCCGACATCAAATGGCTGCGCCGTCCCGCCGACGGCGTCAAGACCGCCCGCCAGCAAGCCGCACTGCTTGATGCGCTGTGAGCGAGACGGTCAAACCCGGGGGACGGATGCTGCTGGCAACCTGCTCGCTGTTTGAAGAAGAAAACCAAGAACAGTGCCGCCGCTTTTCTCAGCCGCCACCCCGATGCCGAATCCGTAACCGAACAGCTTCTGCTGCCAAACGACAAACAAGATGGCTTTTATTACGCGCTTATCCGCAAACGGCCGCCGTTGTGAGCCGTATTCCCCTTTCAGGCTGCTTTTTCGCCTTAAAGCAGCCTGAAAAAGGCTGCCTGCGTGCGTGCTGGCGCTGGCACTGCTGGCGCTGCCGCTGGGTGCCGCGGCCGAAGGCATCAAGCCCACCCGCCGCGAAGCCGTGCTGACGGCCGACGGCCGCCTGAGCATCAGCAGCCGCTTCCAAAACCGACCTGCCCGACCAGCTCAAAGACGCGCTGCAGCAGGGCGTGCCGCTTGAATTTCTACTCTCCTACCAGCTGGAAAAACCGACGCTGGCGGCCTACCGCTTTCGCGTTACCCAGCTGATCAGCAACGAAAACACCGTCGGCTACAAACTCTCCTACCACCCGCTCACCCGCCGCTACCGCATTACCGTCGGCACCTTTTCCACCGAATACAACAGCCTGCAGACCGCGCTCAAAAGCCGTCGGCGCAATCGCCAACTGGAAAGTGCTCAATAAAGATGCGCTCAGCGATATCGAAACCAACGAAATCAAAGCGCAAATCCGTCTCAACCTGAGCATGGGCAATCTGCCCCAAGCCCTTCAAATCAACGCGCTGACTTCCAAAAAGCTGGAATCTGGATTCCGGCTGGCAAACCCCTGCAGGTCAAACCCCAGCACTAACCCGCCGCACGCCTCTCAGGCAGCCTGAAAGCTTTTTCCATCATGCAGCGTTTTCTTCTGACTCTCGGCTTTATCGCACTCTCCATTCTCTTCCTGCTCGTTCTTTCCACCGACAACAGCAGCCGTCTGGCGCCCTATTTCTGGTATATCGGCGGCGCTGCCTGGCGCTGATCGCGGCGATGATCGCGGTGATTCTGCGTTATATCTGGCTGATTGTGCGCGACCGCCGCAGCCGCGTATTCGGTTCGCGCATCGCCCGCCGCCTGTCGCTCGCCTTCACGCTGGCGGTGATGGTGCCAGCGCTGCTGCTGCTCTTGGTTTCGGGACAGATGATTACCCGCACCATCCATTCCTGGTTTTGGCGACGACACCAGAGAAGCGCTCGAACGCAGCCTGAAACTCAGTCGCAGCGCTTTGGACGGCGCGGTACGCAAAACCACCGACCAGGCCGGCCTGCTGTATGCCGAGCTTACCGCCGCCAGCCTGCAAAACCGTCCGCAAGACGCGCTGCAAACCGCCCGCGCCCGCCAGTTCAGCCATGTGGCGGTATGGGAAATCAAACAACAGCCGCAGCTGGTGTCCGAAAAGTAATCCGCTGCATCTGCGCCAGCCCGAACTTGACGCCGAAACGCTGGCCCACATCCGCATGAGCGGCAAAAAAGCGGCGTGGAAAAACATCAACGGCACCCTGTATGCCGGCGGCTGGCTGGCGCTGCCCGAGCGTAACGGCAAACGCTATGCGCTGTTTTTCCGCCAGCCGGTGCCCGCCAATACCGCCCAAGACGCGCAACTGATCGAAGCGGCCTGGTCGAAATATGCCGAGCTGGTCTTTGCCAACCGCGGCCTGCAAACCTTTTTTTGTCATTACCCTGGCGCTGACAACCGTGCTGGCCAGCCTGGTTTCGCTGGCGCTGGCGCTGTATTTCGCCCGCCGCTTCGTTGAACCGATCCTGCTGCTGGCCGAAGGCGCGCAGGCGGTGGCGCGTGGCAACTTCAGCCGCCGCATCACCGTTACCCGCCGCGACGAACTCGGCCGCCTGACCGAGCAGTTCAACCACATGACCGAACAGCTGGCCATTGCCAAAGTGTCGGACGAGTTGCACCGTAAAGAGCAGGAAGCCGCCCGCCATTATCTGGAGCGCGTGCTGGACAGTCTCAGCTCCGGCGTGATCACGCTCGACCGTTCAGGCTGCCTGAACACCTACAACCAAAGCGCGGAAAGCATTTTTTGGCGCTGCCGCTGCGCCAACTGATCGGCCACAACAGGCAAAATTGGGCAGATTTGTCGCCGCAACACCACACTTTGGCCGAAGTTTTCAACCGACTGCTGGCAAGCGAAAGAAAGCGGCAGCGCCGCAGAAATCGCCTACCCACCGCAGAAGACGAGCGGATTTTTGCAAGGCTTGGCGGTCAGGCTGCCCTGAAGAAAACGGCAAAGGCATAGTGTTGATTTTTGACAACATTACCAATCTGGTTATGGCGCAAAAAGAAGCGGCATGGGGCGAAATCGCCAAACGGCTGGCGCACGAAATCCGCAATCCGCTCACGCCCATCCAGCTGTCGGCGGAACGATTGGCACGCAAATTGCATGGCAAGCTGGCTGAGGCCGACGAACAGATACTGCAGAAATCCACCGACACCATTGTCAAGCGGGTTGCCGCGCTGCAGGTGATGGTGGAAGCCTTCCACAACTACGCCCGCTCTTCCGGCATCAAACGTTTGAGCAATATCGACTTAAACGTACTGATTGAAGAAATCTTGGTGTTGTACGAAAGCACGCCCTGCCGCTTTAGCGCCGATTTGGACGGGCATCTGCCCGAGTTGAAAGCCGACAACACCGCCATGCGCCAAGTGCTGCACAACCTGCTGAAAAACGCAGCGGAAGCGGCAGCGGCGGATGCCGAACCGCAGGTGCATATCCGCACCTTTGTGGAAAACGGGCAAATCGCCCTAGAGGGTTTTGCAACAACGGCCAGAGTTTCAGCAAGCACATGCTGCAGCACGCGTTCGAGCCCTATGTAACCGACAAAGCCGGCGGCACCGGTTTGGGGCTGCCGGTTGTGAAGAAAATCATCGAAGAGCAGCACGGACGCATCGCCCTGTCCAACCGCCAAAGCGGCGGCGCCTGCGTCAGCATCACATTACCACCCGCACAAGAAACCAACGAATCATGCGAAACACCGACATCCTGATCGTAGACGACGAAATCGGCATCCGAGAGGTTTTACAGGAAACGCTGGAAGACGAAGGCTATACCGTGGCCTTGGCCGAAAACGCAGGCGAAGCCCGCAGGCTGCGCAACCAAACCGGCCGGCCATGGTTTTTATTGGACATCTGGATGCCCGACAGCGACGGCATCACCCTGCTCAAAGAATGGGCGACCAACGGCCAGCTCACCATGCCGGTGGTGATGATGAGCGGCCACGGCAGCATCGACACCGCCGTCGAAGCCACCAAAATCGGCGCACTGGATTTCTTGGAAAAGCCGATTACCATGCAAAAATTGCTCTCGACGGTAGAGCGGGCGATGAAATACAACGCCAGCCAGTCTGCCGCCGCCATCTCGCTCGACAAGCTGGGCAAAAGCACGGTGATAAAAGAGCTGATGCAGCAAGTGGAAAACGCTGCCGCGCAAACCAGCCCGGTGATGCTGCTGGGCGAATCCGGCTCCCTTTTGAAACCGTTGCCCGCTGCCTACACAAAAACAATACCCCGTGGATTGAGCCCACCAAAGCCGCCCACATCGCCGAAATGCCCGGCGACCTGCTCAACCGCGCCACCGGCGGCATTCTCTATCTGGGCGACATCGCCCAATATCCGCGCGATATCCGCAAAAGTATCAATTTCATCGTCAGCAAAGCTGCCCAACACCGCACCCGCATCATCTGCACCAGCACCGTTCCCCTACCGCAGCTTATCAGCGACGGCGCCCAAGATACCGACCTGCTCGGCCTGCTCTCAGCGTAACCGTTTCCATCCCGCCGCTGCGCTTCCAATCCGACGACATTCCGTTTCTGGTCGAACAAATCGCCGAAGAATCGTGCACCGGCCAGCACATGCCGCGCGTGCGTTTCACTTCCGCCGCCCTGACCAAGCTGCGCCAATACGAATGGCCGGGCAATTTGGAACAACTCAAAAGCGTGGTCAAAAGTCTGGTGCTCAACAGCGGCTGCGGCGAAGTGAACGATGGCGCCGTGGCACGGATGCTCAACCAGTTCAACCAGGAAAGCGGCGGCGACGGCAAAAACGGCTTCAATTTCGACCTGCCGCTGCGCGGTGCGCGAAGAGTTGGAACGGCGCTGTTTTCGAATACCACATCCACCAGGAAAACCACAATATGAGCCGCGTGGCGCAAAAAGTCGGCTTGGAGCGTACCCATCTCTACCGCAAACTCAAGCAGCTGGGCATCACCATTACCCGCCGTGGCGCCTGCGACAAAGAGAAAAAGCTAAACGCCATTCAAACGCAAGCCGGTCTGTCAGCTAACGACAGGCCGGCTTTTCCCGTTCATAAGCAGTAACAATCCTGTCCCCAAAATTTTCAGGCTGCCTTTGTCAGCCAAACGCCCCAAAAGCAGCCTGAAAGCCAAATCAGCACTACCCGACACGGCCACCCGCCGATACGGATAAACCGCTAAAAACGCCGCGTTTCAGGCTGCCTGAAACGCGGCGTTTCGTATCACAAACCTTCAGCGGTTTTCTTCTTTGCTGTCGCTGCCGAACAAAGCCAGCAGCACACCGCCCAGCAGCAGGCGGTATTTCCATTTGGACGGCAGCAGCGCCGGTTTCAGCGAGCCGCGTTGCTGCAGCAGGCGGTTGCCCAGTTCGAGCAGTTGCGGCGGGGCGTGGTGTTTGCGGTTTTCCTGCGCTTGGCGGCGGCGGTGCGAGGCGGCTTTTCGGTTTGCAGTTTGAGACGGGCGAGCCGGCATTGCAGCTGCAAGAGTTCGCGTTCCCTGCTCGCGGGTCGGGCGCGGATGCTCATTCATTTTTCCGTCTCCTGTGTTGGTTCGGCCGGCGGCGGCCTGCTGCCAACAGCGCGGCGCAGACGGGCGATGTCTTCCTGCAGATCGGCCAGCGTTTCGCCAACGCGGCCGCTGTGAAAACGCCAGATGGCGGGGAGTCTGCCGCAGCAGCAGGTAAACCGCCAGCAGCCGCCGCCGCGGCAACGGCGGCAAACACCGGCACCCGCCAATGCGGCGGCAGCAGCAGGTAAAGCAGCAGCAGCGCCACGGCCAGGGCGATAAAGGCGAGCACCGCGGCGGCGGCAATCAGGGCGGCGATTTTCAGCGCGCCGCCCAACTGGCCTTCGGCATCCAGCCGCAGCAGGCGCAGGCGCAGCAGCAGCAGTTCGGCGCCCCTGCCCCAGCTGGTTTTTGGCGTGGCAGATTTCCTGTTTGAGATTCATGGCGTGTCCGGTTTGGTTTTTCAGGCTGCCTGAAAACGGGGAAAAGCAGCCTGAAACCGGCTTTTTCATCATCACTTGCGGTTTCAGGCTGCCACGGAGCCGCTCTTTAGCGGCGGTTGAGCAAAATGCCCACCACCAAGCCGACCAGCGCGGCAAAACCCATGGCGTAATAGGGTTTGTCGTTGATGTATTCGTCGGCCTGTTTCACGCGGTATTTCACTTGGTCTGCCGCGCGTTCTTCAAAATCAGCCGGTTGCCTTTGGCCTGCTCGAACTGGCGCTGGAGTTTTCTGGCGCAGCGCCTGGGTTTCTTCCGCACCGCGATCCACGGTGGTGTCGTACAGGGGTTTCGGCCTGTTCCAGCACGCTTTGGATTTTCGCGCATCAGCGCTTCTTTCTGGCTTTCAAAATCACGTTTGGACGAATTGTGTCTCATGTTGAGATTCCTTCTTCAAAGTTACAGCAGCGGCGGCTGCCCGAACGGCGGAATTGCCGTTTGCGGCACTATATAAGACGGCAGGCAGATTTAGCAAGCCGCCTGTTGCGCGCGTGGCCTGCAGCGGTTTTCAGGCCGCCTGAAAACTGTTTGAAAGGGTTAAATCATGTTAGTATGAACGGCATGAAAAAAACGCCTTTCGCGGCAGAAAAACAAACGTACGCACATCGGGAAAAACCGCCCCTTTTTACCCACGCTTAACAACAGAAAGGACACTTCCATGAGCGACCACCAACCCCAGCCGTTTGAAAAATCGAATTGGGCGAGCAGCGCGAAAGCCTCAAAATCTTTGAAGAAGCCGTCGTCAAATACGAAGGCCGCGTCAGCAGCGAAGACAGCAGCTCCGCCCCGCTGCCGGACGATTATCCCTACAAAACCCGTATGGGCCGGCGTGAATACGAACGCGAAAAAGCCAAGCTGCGGGTCGAACTACTCAAAGTGCAAAAGCTGGGTAAAGGAAAGCGGCCAGAAAATCGTCTGCCTGTTTGAAGGGCGCGACGCCGCCGGCAAGGGCGGCACCATCAAACGTTTTATGGAACACCTCAACCCGCGCGGCGCCCGCGTGGTGGCCTTGAAAAACCCACCGAAACCGAGCGCGGCCAATGGTATTTCCAACGCTACATCCAAAAACCTGCCCACCGCCGGAGAAATGGTGTTTTTGACCGCTCTTGGTACATGCAGGGCCGGTGTCAGAGCGCGTGATGGGCTTTTGCGAGCCCGCACGAATACCTGTTGTTTATGCGCCAGGCTCCCGAGCTGGAACGGATGCTGGTACACAGCGGACTGAACCTGTTCAAATTCTGGTTTTCCGTATCGCGCGAAGAGCAGCTGCGCCGCTTTGTTTCCCGCTATTCCGACCCGCTCAAACACTGGAAACTTTCGCCGGTAGACGTGCAGTCGCTCGACCGCTGGGACGACTTCACCGAAGCGAAAAACGCCATGTTCTTCCACACCCACACCAAAGACGCGCCGTGGGTCATCATCAAATCCGACGACAAAAAACGCGCCCGTCTCAGCTGCATCCGCCACTTTTTAAGCTCGCTGGATTATCCCAATAAAGACCTGCGCGCCATCGGCCGCACCGATCCCCTGCTGGTTCAGCATCCGGATATGAACGCCACTTCCGCAAGAACGCGGCTAAAAGCAGACAGAGCAGCCTGAAAAACGCAAAACATGTTTTTCAGGCTGCCTTTTGATTATTCCGATTTTCGATAACAGGAGCCGGTATGCTTAAAATCAATAGGGTCATCGGCATTCTCGGTGGCAATACCATCACGAAAAATCCTGAGTTGCCTACGCAGTTTACAGCCTGATTTGCAAATGGATTGTTTCATGGGGCGGCGCCGGAATTTCTCGAAGGCCGCTGTCTTTCATGGCTGTTTAATTTCGGTCAGGAAGACTCTGCCGAAACCATCCGCAACTGGACAAAATTAAGCTGGCTGGGCATTAGTGTGCTGCTGGTTTTGATTTTTGCTCGTACACTTTTTAACCGTGAGAAAAACCATGACTTTTTCCCCGTATTTTTTTCCCGCTGCCCTGCTGCTGGCAGCTTTTAGCGTTCATGCCGCGCCGAAAGCGGCGAAGAAAACGCCCGCCGCAGCGGCAGGCCGCCAAGATGCCGGAGAAACCGTCCGCCGCCTGCCGCCCATATTCCGCGCCGCCGAAACCGACAAAAACAGGCTTTCCGCAAACCGGCCGCGCCATCTGGCGGCTGCATGCCGACGCAAACGGCAAAATCGTCCGCCGCGAACAGAAAACAGACCGTGCCGTTGCCAAACAGGCAGCAGCTATCGGCGATCTGCCGCAGGAATTTCCGCCGCGCGAACGCTGCGTAGTGCGGCAAAGCCAAAAGCAGCGCAAGCGAAACCGTCTGCCGCAATGTGCCGTTTACCGTGGTGCAGGAAGTGTATTTTGTGATGCCGAAAAACCCGGCCATAGACAAAAACGCAGTTTGCTGAGGGTCGTGCAAACCGTGCCGCCCGCCCGTCTATCCTCCCTGTCGATGGAAAACGGAGAAGAAGGCACAAGCGTTGTGCGCACCGCCGTCGCCCCCGACGGCAGGGGCTTACGGCGCGCATACGGAAAAATCATCCGGCCATCCGCGGCTCGACCGCTTCGCCGTCAAAGGCATGGATGCCGCCCGCTTCCAACCCGCCGCTACCGCGGCAAACCCGTCTGGCAGGCAGTATCGTCAAAAATCGAGTTCAAATTGGATTGATTGAATGTGCCGTCTGATCCCAGCCGCACAGGCCGCCCCAAATCAGGGGCGGCCTGTGCATGAATCGCTGCCTGCCGCAGCAATATTTTTCAGCCGCGCCGAGTGCCCCTTTCAGACGGCCTCCTTATAATCCGCCCAAGTGCAACCCCTTGTCCCATCTTGAAAAGGATACCCCATGAGCTTCAAAACCGATGCCCAAATCGCCCGCGAAGCGAACATCCGCCCCATCCGCGAAATTGCCGCCAAGCTCGGCATCGGCGAAGAGCAGCGAGGCCCTACGGCCACTACAAAGCCAAAATCAACCCCGCCGACGCGTTCAGGCTGCCCAATAAAAACGGCCGCCTGATTCTGGTTACCGCCATCAACCCCACCCCCGCCGGCGAAGGCAAAACCACCGTTACCATCGGCCTGGCCGACGCGCTCAACCGCATCGGCAAACAGGCCGCCGTCGCCATCCGCGAGCCCTCGCTCGGCCCCGTGTTCGGCATCAAAAGGCGGCGCGGCCGGCGGCGGCTACGCGCAAATGCTGCCGATGGAAGACATCAACCTGCACTTCACCGGCGACTTCCACGCCATCGGCGCCGCCAATAATCTTTTGGCCGCGATGATCGACAACCACATCTACCAGGGCAACGCGCTCAATATCGACCCCAAACGCGTGCTGTGGCGCCGCGCCGTCGATATGAACGACCGCCAGCTGCGCAACATCGTCAGCGGCAACGGCAAACCCACCGACGGCGTGCTGCGCCCCGACGGCTTCGACATCACCGTTGCCAGCGAAGTGATGGCCGTGTTCTGCCTCGCCCGCGACCTGGCCGATTTGAAAGAACGGCTCGGCAACATGCTCGTCGCCTACGCCAAAGACAGCAGCCCCGTTTTTGCCGCGACCTGAACGCCCAAAGGCGCGATGGCCGCCCTCTTGAAAGACGCGCTCAAACCCAATCTGGTGCAAACCATCGGCGGCACGCCCGCCTTCGTCCACGGCGGCCCCTTTGCCAACATCGCCCACGGCTGCAACTCCGTTACCGCCACCCGCCTTGCCCTGCATCTGGCCGACTACGCCGTTACCGAAGCCGGATTCGGCGCCGATTTGAGCGCGGAAAAATTCTGCGACATTAAATGCCGCCTTTCCGGGCTGAAACCCGATGCCGCAGTCGTCGTTGCCACCGTGCGCGCGCTCAAATACAACGGCGGCGTCGCCAAAGAAGAGCTGGGCGCGGAAAACGCGAAGCCCTGCAACGCGGCCTGCCCAACCTGCTCAAACACATCACCAACCTCAAAACCGTCTTCGGCCTGCCCGTGGTCGTCGCCATCAACCGCTTCGTTTCCGACACCGACGCCGAACTCGCCCTGATTCAGGCTGCCTGCGCCGAACACGGCGCCGAAGTCGCCCTGACCGAAGTATGGGCGCACGGCGGCGCGGGCGGCGAGATTTGGCGCGAAAAGTCGTCGCCGCCATCGACAACCAGCCCAACCGTTTCGCCTTCACCCTACGACACCGATGCCAGCATCCCCGACAAACTGCGCGCCATCGCCACAAAAATCTACGGCGCATCCGACGTCGAATTCAACGCCGAAGCCCGCACCGAAATTGCCTCGCTGGAAAAACTCGGCCTCGACAAACTGCCGGTGTGCGTCGCCAAAACGCAATACTCGTTTAGCGACAATCCCAAACTCTTGGGCTGCCCGAGCGGCTTCACCATCACCGTGCGCAGCCTCACCCTGTCGGCCGGTGCCGGCTTTATCGTCGCCGTATGCGGCAGCATCATGAAAATGCCCGGCCTGCCCAAAAGTGCCCTCGGCCGAGAAGATTGATGTGGATGAAAACGGCAATATTACGGGGCTGTTCTAAAGAGCCAAAAAGCAGCCTGAAAGCCGTTTTCCGCTTTTCAGGCTGCCTTTGAATCCCCAGCCGCTGCCGCTATAATCGCGCACTTTTTCCCCGAAACGAACCCGATATGCAAGACCAAAACAATCTGTGCTGGCTGGATATGGAAATGACCGGCCTGAATCCCGACAGCGACAAAATCATTGAAGTGGCGATGATCATCACCGATAAAGATTTGAACGTGCTGGCGCAGTCGGAAGTGTATGCCGTGCATCAGAGCGACGAAATCTAAACGGCATGGATGCCTGGTGCACCGCCACCCACGCCCGCACCGGCCTGACCGAGCGCGTGCGCCAGTCAAACTGGATGAGCGCGAAGTCGAGCAGGAACTGCTGGAATTTATCCGCCAATGGATACCGGCCAACACCAGCCCGATGTGTGGCAACACCATCCACCAAGACCGCCGCTTTATGGCGCGCTATATGCCCGAATTGGAAGCGCATTTCCACTACCGCAATCTCGACGTTTCCACGCTCAAAGAGCTGGCGCGCCGTTGGAATCCGCCGGTTTACAAAAGGCTTTGCCAAAAAGGCGCGCACAAGGCGCTGGACGACATTTTGGAAAGCATCGAAGAGCTGCGCTACTACCGCGAACACTTCATGCGCCTGCCGCAAGCTGCGGAGCAGTAACGGCACATCAGCATGCAAAAGCAGCCTGAAAACTTTTTCAGGCTGCTTTTCCATTCTTTTCTTATCTTTTTCGGCGCAACAGAAATCTGGTTTGCCAACCTTGCCCGCCGCCCGTCTGGCGCCAAAGTTTCAGGCTGCTTTTGCCTGGCAGGGCAGCCTGAAAAAGCAACCGTCCGCTTTCAGGCTGCCGTAAAAAGCCCCTATCCGTCTGCGCTATAATCCGCCGTTTTCCCGCGTTCAGGCAGCCTGAAAAATGCAAGTCATCCAATACGAAAAACTCCCCTTCAAACTCCACCAACCCTTCCGCCCGCCGGCGACCAGCCCACCGCCATTGCCGGCCTGCTCGAAGGGCTTTCAGACGGCCTTGCCTATCAAACCCTGCTCGGCGTAACCGGGTCGGGCAAAACCCTACACCATGGCGAACGTCATCGCTCAAAAGCGGCCGTCCCGCCATCATCATGGCGCACAATAAAACCCTTGCCGCCCAGCTCTACGCCGAAATGCGCGAGTTTTTCCCTGAAAACGCGGTGGAATATTTCGTCTCCTACTACGACTATTACCAGCCAGAAGCCTATGTGCCCAGCCGCGATTTGTTCATCGAAAAAGACAGCGCGATCAACGAACACATCGAGCAAATGCGCCTTTCCGCCACCAAAAACCTGATGACGCGCGACGACGTGATTATCGTCGCCACCGTGTCCGCCATTTACGGTATCGGCGACCCGACCGAATATCAACAAAATGGTGTTGTCCGTCAAAGAAGGCGACACCATCGAGCAGCGCGACATCATCGCCACGCTCGTTTCCATGCAGTACGAACGCGGCGATTTGGACTTCAAACGCGGCAGCTTCCGTGTGCGCGGCGACGTGATTGACGTGTACCCCGCCAGCTCCGAAAAACGCCTTTGCGCATCAGCCTGTTCGACGACGAAATCGACCGCCTCGATATGTTCGACCCGCTTTCAGGCAGCCTGCACCAGCGCGTCGGCCGCTACACCGTCTTCCCGTCCAGCCACTACGTTACCCCGCGCGACACCGTATTGCGCGCCTGCGAGTCCATCAAAGAAGAACTGCGCGAACGCATCGAATTTTTTTCGCCCGCGAACAACGCCCCGTCGAGCAACAACGCATCGAACAGCGCACCCGCTTCGACCTCGAAAATGCTCTACGAAATGGGCTCTGCAAAGGCATCGAAACTACTCCCGCCACTTCTCCGGCAAAAAAGAAGGCGAACCGCCGCCCACGCTGATGGACTACCTGCCCGACAACGCCATCATGTTCATCGACGAAAGCCACGTTACCGTTACCCAAATCGGCGGCATGTACAAAGGCGATGCATCGCGCAAGCAAAACCTCGTCGACTACGGCTTCCGCCTGCCTTCCGCCCGCGACAACCGCCCGCTCAAATTCCACGAATTTGAAAAAAAGTCATGACCGCAAACCGTCTTCGTTTCCGCCACCCCCGCCAAATACGAAGAAGAACACGCCGGACAAGTGGTCGAACAAGTCGTCCGCCCCACAGGGCTGGTCGACCCCCAAATCATCATCCGCCCCGTCGCCACCCAAGTCGACGATTTAATGAGCGAAATCAACGACCGCATCCAAAAAGGCGAACGCGTACTCGTTACCACCCTCACCAAACGCATGGCGGAGCAACTCACCGACTATTACAGCGAACTCGGCATTAAAGTGCGCTACCTGCACAGCGACATCGATACCGTCGAGCGCGTTGAAATCATTAGAGATTTGCGGCTCGGCCTGTTTGACGTACTCGTCGGCATCAACCTTTTGCGCGAAGGCCTCGACATCCCCGAAAGTCTCCCTCGTCGCCATCCTCGACGCCGACAAAGAAGGCTTCCTGCGCTCACACCGCAGCCTGATTCAAACCATAGGCCGCGCCGCGCGCAACGTGAACGGCGTCGCCATCCTGTACGCCGACAAAATCACCGACTCCATGAAAGCCGCCATCGACGAAACCGAACGCCGCCGCGAAAAACAAATTAAATTCAACGAAGAACACGGCATCGTTCCGCAGCAGATTAAAAACAAGTCAAAGACATCATCGACGGCGTGTACCACGAAGAAGACGGCGGCAAAGGTCGTCTGAAAGGCAAAAAAACAAGGTCAAAGTCGGCGAAATCCACAACGAAGAAGACGCGATTAAAGAAATCGCCAAACTCGAAAAAGCCATGCAGCAGGCGGCTAGAGATTTGCAGTTTGAAGAGGCGGCTGTTCTTCGTGATAGAATTCGGGGATTAAGGAGAGTCTGTTGTTTGGGGCGAAGTAGAGATTTGGTAAATTTTAATTATTTTTGCATAATTGGTTTTCTGGTGGGATTAATTAAATTGCATATAGGTAAAATTCCTAAGCATTAATCTAAAATCTCATACATTTTAATTTCTAAATGAATTAGAAAGGGTTCTTATGAAATCTATTAATGAACTTAGTTTTTGGTTTTTCCAGATGCTGAGAATTATAAACGAAAAGAAAATAAGGAGTTATTTAATAAAAATTTTTATCAAGGATGATTATTTAGAAAAATTTTAGAGCCTTCGATATCTTTCCTTATTGGAGAAAAAGGTACAGGAAAAAAACAGCTTATGCTGTTGTCAAATCACCACTACAAGGGTTTTTTCTAATCTAAAAATATATTAGAGAAACGGAATATAATAAATTTCTAGTTTTAAAGAAAGAAAACATTTAAGTTTGTCAAACTATGCTAGTATATGGAAAGTAATTTTATATTTATTAGTTTCCAGTGAGATTTTAGAAAAAGGAAAAACTTTACTATCCAACATTAGACAGTATAAAAGGTTTTCTGCTTTAAGAGAGGCAATAAATGATTATAATAATGGGGCATTTGGTCCAGAAATCATACAAGTTAGAATTTATTGAAAAGATGAGGTTTCTGCTGGATTGTTATTTAAGCATTTCAAAGCGCAAGGAGAGTTTAAAGAAATCCAAAAATTTACAAGTAGTACATTTCAAAATAATCTAAGATTTATACAAAAAGTTTTTGAAGATGCATTAAAACAAGTCAAGTTAAATAATAATCATATATTATTTATTGATGGCATTGATATTCGTCCAGCAGATATTCCTTACAATGATTATATACAATGTATCAAAGGATTAGCTAATGCAGTATGGGAAATGAATAATGACTTTTTCCAAATATAAAAGGAACAAAAAGGACATATGCGTATAGTTTTATTATTAAGACCAGATATTTTTACTTCATTAGGGTTGCAGAATCAAAACAATAAAATTCGTTCTAATTCAGTTCTCTTAAACTGGAAAACTGATTATGCTTCTCATAGGGGAGTCATCATTATTTAAATTGTTAGACCATATGTTAAGTATTCAGCAAACTACATCTATTCCCTTTGAGAGTCTTGGGATCATTATTTTTTCCATGGAATGCACCAAATACTGATGATTATCCATATAAAACAACATCATTCATTAGTTTTTGCGATGGTCATATCATAGACCTCGTGATATTTTTGACATTTTTAGATACATTAAAAGAGAATAATAAGGATGAAGAAATTTTTCTATTGCTGATTTTGGAGACCCTGCGACAATAAGAGAATATTCAATTTATTTATTGGGTGAAATTAAAGATCAATTATCTTTCTATTTTTAGTGACGGGGAGTATGAAATTTTTCTAAAAATTTTTGAATATTTAAATGGTAGCAATAGATTTTGATTATCAAGATTTTCAAAATTGCATTTAAAAATATCAGCAATATGTTGATAATACTATTACTTCTCCTAAACCTATTTTTATGGAGACAGAAAATATTTTTCTACAATTTTTTATTTGAACTTAATGTGATATGTTACAAAGAATATGTAGAAAATAGAGATGTGCCGCACATTCACTGGTGTTTTAAAGATAGAAATTATGCAAATATATCTCCTAAAGTTAAAACTAATTGTCATTATGAAAATTTTTATGGTTTAGCCAAGGCTCTAAATATAGGGGCAAAAATTTGATCAGCAAACGTAGTCTGTAGCAAGCCGTAGCAAGCGTAGGTTGGGTCAAGACCCAACAAAACTGTTAAATTTCACAACGTGTTGGGTTTGCAACCCAACCCTACATTTTGCTCAAGCAAGCGTAGGTCGGATACTTGTATCCGACAAAACCTTTAACATTGGGGCTGACGTAGATTAGCAAGCGTAGCGTGGGTCATGCTGTAGCAAGCGTAGTCTGTATGCGTAGTCTGTGTGGTTCTGCCACGCACGCGGTTTCCAATCTCTCAAAAAGCCCCTGTACATGCCTGCGCCACCCCACCACAAAAGGCAGCCTGAAAGCCGTTTCGGCAGATTCAGGCTGCTTTTTAAGGTTAAATTTTCCGCTTTTTGGGGTAAATTTCTTTAATTTGGTTTAATTTATGTTAAACTCACTACCCGATAAGCGAGACTCCCTATGAACCGAGACAACCATCTGCCTGCGAGCATCCATGCTTTTTGCCGGCAGCGACCACCAAGACTGGCACGTGCGCTTTAAGTTGCTGTGGCAGGGCGCTGGTGCCGGCCAGCGGCTATGCGCCAACCCTGCAGGGCGAAGTTTTTGCGCTTAAGCGGCCGGGTGTGGGAATCGGTTTATCTCTATGACGGCGCCAACTGGGACAGCGCAGGCTGCGCCCGTATGCTCGAGCGTCTCGAACAACTGCTCGCCGGCGGCCGTCGCCTGCCGGACTTTGCGGAATTCTCCCGCTTAAATCAGGCCGCCGCCGCGCGCAGCAGCGACCACACCGTTTACGACCGCATCTGCCGCCTGGCGCTGGAATGGGTCGAGCTCAATCCCGAACTGCAAAGCATAGCTGATACGGAAAGCAGCCTGAAAAAGCGGTTGGCTCGGTCGAATCAGGCGCTTGTTTGGCCGCTGAACAGCCGTTTTTAGTAACGCTTTTTGCCCCATAACATTCAGGCAGCCTGAAGCATTTTGCCCCTTTCAGGCTGCTTTCGTTTGGCGGCAGCCTGAAAGGGAGCAAACAGACAATCCCTGCTTTTTCCGCTACAATCCGCGGCTTTTGCGGATGCTTGTCAGAATCACACCGCATTGCCGTCTGAACATTCTGTTTCTCCGATTTCTCCGAATATTATGACTTCCGTATCGCTTGGCGGACGCAGCGTCCGCGCCAACAATATTTTCTGCATCGGCCGCAATTACGCCGCCCACATCAGCGAGCTGGGCAATGAAAAACCCGCCGCGCCGCTGGTGTTTCTCAAGCCCAACAGCAGCTGCTGCAGGGGCCGGCCAAGCTGGTGCTGCCGGCGGATGCGCACAATGTCCATTACGAAACCGAACTGGTGCTGCTGATCGGCCGTGCGGCAGACGAACTGACGCCGCAAAACGCGCTGGATGTGGTGGCGGGGCTGGCAGTCGGGCTGGATCTGACCGAGCGCGGCTGGCAGCGGCAGGCGCAGGAAAAAGGGCTGCCGTGGACGCGCGCCAAAGGCTTCAAACACGCCGCCTGCGTATCGGAATTTGTGGCGGCCGATGCATTGGATGCGGTGCGCGAACACGGTTTCAGCCTCGCATTTGAACGGCCGCCTGCAGCAGCAGGGCAGCCTGAAAAACATGATTTTCCCGCTGGAAGAGATTCTGTGCACGCTGGCGCGCGATTATGGTTTGAACGAAGGCGATCTGGTGTTTACCGGCACGCCCGAAGGCGTCGGTGCGCTGGTGGCGGGCGATGTGCTGGAATTGGATTTGGCCGCAAAGGTGCAGACCCGCTTTGAAGTGGCCGCCGGTTAAAGCGCCCGAATGCGCCGCCGCCTGCTTTCAGGCTGCCTGAAAACGGCGCCCTACCCGATTACGATTGACCGAATATGAAACGCCCAACCCTTTTGCTGTGCAGCCTGATGCTGCTGACGCCGCCGCTTTTGGCCGATGATGTTGTCAAAACCGACGAGCCGGAAACCCGCTTCGATATGACGAAGCCGACCAATCCCGACCAGACGCCCGCAACCGCGCCGCAGCCGGCGGCGCAGGGCGGCGATACGCTCAATATCAGCCCCGAAGAGCTGCTCAAGCAGCCTGAACTTTTGGAGCGGGCGCTGTTTTCGTCGGTGCTGTTTAACAATGTTGAAGCGGTGAAGGTGCTGCTGCCGATTTATCTGCAGCTGCCGGGCAGTACCGCCGCGGCGCCGATGCCGAGCTGCTGCTGATTTTTGTCCCGCGCGATGGTGGCGCGTGCCGACGGCCGCTACGGCGAAGCGGTGCGGCTCTACCGCGAAGCGCTTGCGCGCAAGCCGGAGATGTCGATTGTGCGGCTGGCGCTGGCGCAATCGCTGTTTGAAGACCGCCAGCGAAGCGGCACGCGACCAGTTTGTCCGCCTGCGCAGCGAGCCGGAGCTGCCGGACAATATCCGCAGCCTGTGCGACCAATACATCGAAGCCATCGACAAGCGCGGCGGCTGGTCGGTTTACGGCGGCATGAACTACACCCGCGACAACAACATCAACAACACCCCCAGCCGCCGCCAGGTACGGCACGGCAACGGCGTATGGACGCTGCCCGAGCTCGAGCGCGCGCAGGGCATTTCCTATCAGGCCGGCGCCTCGCGCGACTGGAATCTCAAAGGCCGCTATTCGCTGCGCACCGCCGTTGATGTTTACGGCAAAAAGCTATTGGGACAACCACAAATACGATGATTTGAACCTGCGCCACCGTTGGCGGCGTGTACCGCACCGCCCGCACCGAAACCGCCATCCCTGCCCTATGTCGAGCGCCGCTGGTACGGCACCAAGCCCCTACGGTCGCGAAACCGGCCTGCGGCTCGAATGGTCGCGCTGGCTCACACCGCGCACGCAGTTTCAGACTGCCGCCGAGTGGGGCAAAGAGCGCTACGACCGGCGCAAATATCTCGAAGGCTACCATGTCAATGCTTCGGCCACCTGGCTCTTTTGTACAGAACGCGCGCCAATATTGGATGGCCGGCGTCGACGTCAGCCGCAAAACCGCACAAGACGACAGCGATGCCTACTTCCGCCGCGGCCTGCGTGTGGGCTGGACGCGCGAATGGGGCAAAAGGCTTTTTCCACTTCGCTTACCGGCGGCGTCGGCGAACGCCGCTACGACGGCGTGGATATCACCAACGTGATCCGCAAAGACATGGAATACTCCGGCAGCCTGGCGCTGTGGAACCGCCGCATCCACCTGTGGGGCATCACGCCCAAGCTGGTGGCGGTGTGGCAGAAAACCCGCAGCAACCATCCTTTCTACGGCCGCAAAAAGGCCAATGCCTATCTTCAGTTCAACAAAACCTTTTAAGGTTTTCAGGCTGCCTGAAAGCGTAACAGCAGGCAGCCTGAAAAGTGTTTTGCGCGCCGTTTAACCCCAAAAGCAGCCTGAAAACCCCGCCTGCCGCTTTTCAGGCTGCGCTTTTCCCGCTTATCCGACAATGAACAGCTACCATCTGCCGGGCATCCGCCCCGCCTTTCTCGAAAACCCAACCCGCGCTCAGTACGCTGCTGCTGGCGCTGGGCGCTTTATCGGTGGTGTCGCTGCCGCTGCTGCTGCAACTGCCCTTAAGCGTGGGCGTGCTGTTCGGCCTGCTGCTGGCGGTGCGGGTGGCGCTGCTGCTGGCCGGCGTGCGCGCGGTGGACAACCGCCTGCTGCTGCCGCTGCTGGGCGCCATTGTCGCCGCAGTGTGGAAGCTGCTGGGCAGCATTATCGGCCTGCAGGGCGGCATCGCTTTTTGCTGCTGGTGGCGCTGCTGAAGTCTTACGAAGGCAAAAAGCCGGCGCGACTGGCAGGTGCTGGTGCTGGCGATGCTGTTTCTCACCGCCGGTTCGGTGCTGTTCGACCAGGGACCGGCGGCCGGTTTGTGGATGCTGCTGTGTCTGGTGGTGATGGCGCTGGTGCTGGCGTTGTTGAACGAAATGCCGTGGCGGCCGGCTTTTGCGCCAGAGCCTGACCGGCTTTCTGCTGGCGCTGCCGCTGATGCTGCTGCTGTTTGTTGCCATGCCGCGGCGCGAGTCGCCGCTGTGGCAGATGCCCAACCCGCAAAAACAAGGCGGTTACCGGCCTTTCCGACCGCATGAAGCCCGGCAGCATCAGCGATCTGGTGCAAAGCAACGAACCGGCGTTCACCGCCACTTTCGATCAGGGCTATATGCCGCAGCGCCAGCAGCTCTATTGGCGCGTGCTGACCCTGCCCGCCTATGAAAAACGGTGCCTGGAAGGCGGTGCGGGACGTGGCGGATGACGCCGTGCCGCAGGAAGGCAAACGCATCGGCTATCAGATGATTGTTGCCGACGAGCGCGGCATGCTGCCCGCCCTCGACTATCCGCCGCCCTCTGAAAGCGCGGTTTCAACCGCGAATTGGGCAATGTGTTGCGCGTGCCGGAAAACAGCGGCGTGCGCCGTGTGCGCCTTTGAAGCGCTGCCCGACAGCCTGCTCTACCAGCGGCTGACCCGCGGCGAAGCCGATTTCTACCGCCGCCTGCCGTCGGCCGCCAGCAATCCGCGCACCGTCGCCCTTGCCCGCAAGCTGGCTGCCGCCAGCAACGGCAGCGTCGAGCGTTACGCCCAAAGCGTGCTCGAATATTTCCATCGCGAGCGTTTTTGCCTACACCCTGCAGCCGCCGCAGATGCCCGATGCCGATGCCACCGACCGCTTTTTGTTCGAGCACCGCCGCGGCTTTTTGCGAACACTATGCCGATGCCTTTGTCAGCCTGATGCGCGCCGCCGGCATTTCCCGCCCGCGTGGTGACCGGCTATCAGGGCGGCGAATACGATGCCGAAGGCGGCTTCTGGCAGTGCGCAGCAAAGACGCTCACGCTTGGGCGGAAGTGTGGCTGCCCGAGCGCCAGGCCTGGCGGCGTTACGACCCCACCGCCGCCGTTTCCGCCGACCGCATCGAACAGGGCGTAGCCGCCGCCCCTGCCCAGCGGCGAAGCCGAAGGCGATTGCCAACACCGGCCGCTGGAATGCCTGGCTCGACCGCAGCCGTTTTTACTGGCAGCAGTGGTGGTCAATTACGACGACAGCCGCCAGAAAAGCCTGTTTGCCTCGCTCGGCCTCGGCCGCGTCGGCGTGTTCAGCATTCTCGCTCTGCTGGCGCTGGGCGCACTGCCGGTACTGCTGCCGGTCATGGCTGTGGTGGCGCCGCTCGCGCCGGCAGGATGCCGACCCGCTGCGCGACGGTTTCGCCCTGCTCAAATACCGCCTGCTCGGCGCTGACTATCCGAGCTTGCCGCCGTCGGCCCCGCAGGAATTGCGCCGCGAGCTGGCGCGGCAAAACCGGCTCGAAAGCAGCCTGAAAGCCTCTGATCGACGACTATATCCGTCTCAATTACGCCGCTGCCGGCAGTCCGGCCGCCGCCGTGGCGCAGGCATGGTTCCGCCGCGCACGCCGGCTGTCGAAAATACCGCCGGCCGACGGCTGAATCACCGCTTTTCAGGCTGCCTGAACGCAGCAAAGCAGCCTGAAAAAAGCCCTGCGCCAAAGCGCGAAAATAGATTAGAATGGCGGCCTTTTTGCCCCGCCTTTTTCCGCAACCACCACACTCCACAACACAAAGGAAAAGCACATGAACCATTTGAGGCTTCCCGCTGGAAACCGTCGCCGTTTTCGTCCTGCTTTCGGTCGGCGCGATTGCCATCGACCTGTTCGCCCACAAAAACGACCAACCGATGTCGCTCAAAAGCGCTTCGCTGTGGTCGGTATTCTGGAGTATTGGTGTCGCTGGCGTTCGGCGGCTATCTGTGGGTGCACCACGGCAGCGAAACCGCCAGCCTGTTTATCACCGGCTATGCGCTGGAAAAAGTGCCGTCGGTGGACAATCTGTTTGATGATGGCGATTTTCGCCTGGTTCAAAAGTGCCGGAAGGCTACCGCCACCGCGTGCTCTGTTGGGGCATTATCGGTGCGATTGTGTTCCGCATGGTGTTCGTCGCCATCGGTACCGGCCTGCTGGCGCTGGGGGCCGTATGTCGAACTGGTGTTTGCGCTGATTGTCGGCTGGACGGCGGTGATGATGCTCAAAGCCGGCGACGATGAAGACGAAAACGAAGACTACTCCGACCACCTGGCCTACCGCTGGGTGCACCGCTTCTTTCCGGTATGGCCGCGCCTGTTCGGCCACAACTTCTTCCTGAATACCAAAGAGCTGGAAGAAGCCCGCTCCGCCCATCCCGACGTGCATCTGGAATTGGCCGGCGAAGATGTCAAACATCCCGAAAAAGCCATCCGCACCAGATGAAAAAGGCGCCTGGGTGGCCACGCCGCTGTTTCTGTGCCTAGCGGTGATTGAGATTTCCGACGTGATGTTTGCGTGACAGCGTGCCGGCGGTGATTGCGGTATCTAAGAGCCGCTGATTGTGTACAACGCGATGATGTTCGCCATTCTCGGTCTGCGTACCATGTATTTCGTGCTCGAAGCGCTCAAGGCTATCTGGTGCATCTGGAAAAAGCGGTGATCGTGCTGTTGTTCTTTATCGCCGCCAAACTCGGCCTGGCCGCTTCCGAGCATATTTTCGGCGTCGGCTACGAATTTCGCCCAATGCTTCGCTGCTGGTGGTGATTGTGGTGCTGGCGCTGGGCATTGTCGCTTCATTCGTTTTCCCCGAACGCGAAGAAGCCGAAGACAAACCTGCCGACGGCAACGATGCACGCCGGCGAATAAACCCGTTTTCAGGCAGCCTGAAACCATGTTTTCCCACTGCCCCGCCCGCTTATCGAACGCGCCGAACGCATCCGCCTGCTGATTATGGATGTGGACGGCGTGCTGACTCAACGCCAAGCTGCTGTTTGACGCCGACGGCCGCACTGAGTAAAGCCTTCAACACGCTCGATGGCCACGGCATCAAAATGCGCAGGAGAGCGGCGTGCAAACCGCCATCATCACCGCCCGCAGCGATGCCGCCGTCGATGCGCGCGCGCGCGCAACTGGGCATCGGTTTTTACCGCAAAAGGCAGCAGCGACAAAAAGCCGTTTATCAGGCGCTTCTGGCCGAAACCGGCCTGAGCGAAGCGCAATGCGCCTATATCGGCGACGATGTGATCGACCTGCCGGTGATGATCCGCTGCGGCCTGCCGGTGGCGGTGCCCAACGCCCACGCCGAAGTGCGCAAACGCGCCGCTACACCACCGCCGCTGCCGGCGGCAACGGTGCCGTGCGCGGTGTGCGACCTGATTATGTACGCCCAGGGCGGCTTTCAGGCTGCCTTAGACAGGTATCTGCAATGAGCCGCCTGCGCGATCTGATGTTTCCGCTGATGCTGGCGCTGATACTCGGCGGCCTGAGCGCCTGGCTCGGCCGCATCAGCGAAGTGAAGCTGGAAGAAGTAAAGCTTAAAGCCGACGAGCCGCAATACCTGATGACGCAGATGCGCGGCGTGCGCTTTGCCGAAACGGCAGCGCCTTGGCGAGCCTCAGCGCCGAGCGCGCCTGGCAGCTGCCGGAAAAACGCTACGTCCATTTCCAAAGCCCTGAGCTGCCTTTACCAAAACGGCCGCCAGCAATACCAGGTACGCAGCGCGCAGGCGCGTTACGACACCGAAACCCGCCAGGTATTGTTCGACCGCGAAGTGCTGCTCGACAAACCCGCCGACGGCGAGCGCCCCGCTGCGCAAGTTAGCACCGCCTCGCTAACCGTCGATACCCGCGCCCAAACCGCCTACACCGACCAAGCTGTCAACTACCGCTACGGCCGCTCCACCGGCAGCGCCCGGCATGCGCTACGACCACAAACAAGGGCGGCTCGATCTGCCCGCCAAAGTGAAAAGCCCTGATTTATGACATCGACCCCCAACGCTAAATTCCTGCCTGCCGCCCTGCTCCTGCTGGCGCTCAGCTTCAGCGCCCACGCGCTGGAGAGCGACCGCAAACAGCCGATTTCCATCGACGCCGACAGCGGCTCGCTCGACCAGAAAAACCAGGTTACCGTGTTCAGCGGTAACGTCATCATCAAACAAGGCGGCATCAATATGCGCGCCGAGCGCGTGCTCCCTGACCCGCGATAAGCAGGGCAACCAAAACCCTGCAGGCCGAAGGCGGCGGTCCAAATTCGGCCAGCAGTTGGAAAACAAAGGCTATGTCGAAGGCCAGGGCAACCGCGCCGAATATTCGTCCGCCAGCAATATGATCCGGCTCGGGCAACGCCAAAGTCCAGCGCGGCGGCGATGTCGCCCAGGGCGAAGTCATCACCTACAACACCAAAAGCGAAGTCTATACCGTGCTCGGCGGCAAGGGCGAGCGGGCACCAAAAAGCGGCCGCCGCGTCGGCGTCATTATCCAGCCCAGCGCCAAATAAAACTTTTGCAGGCAGCCTGAAAACCCTTTGCGGCAGTTTTCAGGCTGCTTTTTCGTGTTGCCCGGGCTTTCAGGCAGCCTGAAAGAAGCCGGGCGCAGCTGACGGCAGGCAGCCTGAAAAGCTCGGCGGCAGTTTGTAGCCGGCTGTAGTTTTCAGGCTGCGTTTTTCCGGTATAATCCGCGCCGCCCGGCAACGCGAGTTTGCCGTTTTGTTTGTCCGCAACCCGTCAAGGAAACACCCGATGACTATCAAAATCGCCATCAACGGCTACGGCCGCGTCGGCCGTCAGATTGTCCGCGCCATCTACGAATACGGTTTGGGCGACCAACTCAAAATCGTCGCCATCAACGGCGGCGGCGATCCTGGCGTCAACGCCCACCTGACCCAGTTTGACACCGTGCGGCCGCTTTGCCGCCAAAGTTGAAGAAGACGGCAGCAATCTGTTGATCAACGGCGACAAAAATTCCCTTCTTCTCCACCCGCAACCCGGCCGATCTGCCGTGGAAAGCGCTGGATGTCGATCTGGTGATGGAATGCACCGGCGCTTTTTGCAGCAAGGAAAAAGCCCAGAGTCCATCTGGATGCCGGCGCGAAAAAGTGCTGATTTCCGCTCCCGGTAAAGAGCGATGTCGATGCCACCGTGGTTTACGGCGTCAACCATCAGGTGCTCAATCCCGGCATGACCGTGGTTTCCAACGGCTCCTGCACCACCAACTGCCTGGCGCCCGTCGCCCAAACCTGCACAATGCGCTGGGCATCAACAAGGCCTGATGACCACCATCCACGCGGTAACCAACGACCAGGTGCTCACCGACGTGCGCCACTCCGACCTGCGCCGCGCCCGCAGCGCATGCAGAACATGATTCCTACAAAACCGGCGCCGCCAAAGCGCTCGGCCTGGTGCTGCCCGAATTGCGAGGGCAAACTCGACGGCCTCAGCCATCCGCGTGCCCACCATCAATGTTTCGCTGGTCGATCTCACTTTTTGAAGCCGGCCGCAACACCGATCGTCGAAGAAGTCAACGCGCTGATCAAAGCCGCATCCGAAGGCAGCCTGAAAGGCATACTCGGCTACTACACCCTACCCCTGGTTTCCGGCGACTTCAACCACAACAGCCACGCCAGCGTGTTTGATGCCACCCAAACCAAAAGTCTCGCAAGGCAATCTGGTCAAAGTCTTTTTCATGGTACGACAACGAATGGGGCTTCTCCTGCCAGATGCTCAACACCGCCCGCGCCATGTTTCGGAGGAAACCGTCCGCCTGCCGCTGGCCTAAGCCTTTCGCTTTTATCCAAGATGCGCCCTGCCCGTTTGCAGGGCGCGTTTCTTTCAGGCTGCTTTTGTGTTTGAATCACAAAGGCGGCCTGAAAATCGTCTGATGCTGTTTTTCAGGCTGCCTTTTTGGCTTTCAGGCTGCTTTTCAAATGCCGGCAGTTTGGGATGAACGACCAGCAAACGGCAGTACAAAAGCAGCCTGAAAGGTTCAAACTGCCTGGTTTAAAGCCAAAGGCATCCTGAAAAACTTTTGCTACTGCTTTCAGGCTGCTTTTTCAGTGCCGGCATTTGGGTGGAAGACAAGGCAAGCGACAGCACAAAAAGCAGCCTGAAAAAGTTTTCGAGGCTGCTTTTGACTTATTGCCGATATAAACCGCCGCCGCATGGGAAAACCATGCGGCGGCGGTTCTACGCCAGAAGCTGGCTTGCAGGCGCAGCCGAGACTTGGCGGCCGGGTTCGTTGACGCGGATGGTCCGGGTACCGGCGGAGGGGTTGCCGCCCTGCTGACAAACTCGGCGTAGGTTTTTGTTGAACACATTGTCCACGCCGGCCTGCGAGTACAACCTGTTTGGCGGAAGCGCCAGCCGGCGTTGAGCGACAGCACGCCGAAGCCGGCGGACGGACCGATGTCGGTGCCGACGATGTTGCCTTGGCCGCGGGCGTAGCGTTTTGTGCGGCCACCACGCGCCACAGGGCGCCGGCGCTGAAAGTACCGTTATCCCAGTTCAGGAAGGTTTTGGCTTCAGAGGGCGGGGTTTGCGCCAGCGGCGCAGGCTGTCGCTGCGGTTTTTGCCGTAGGTGTAGGCCAGGCTGCCGCCCAGCTCCCAGTTGCGGGCGAATTTCCATTTACCTTCGGCTTCGCCGCCGTAGCGGCTACGGCTTTTACGTTGTCTGCGCTGGCGTCTTTAACCAAAAATGAAGTCTTTGATGTGGCCGGCAGACAGCGATACCGAGCCTTGGACATTGCCGCTTTGGAACTGGTAGCCGGTGTCCAGCTGGGTGTTGCGCTCGGCTTTTAAGGCGGTAGGAGCGGTTGCGCTCCCAGTAGTCCGGCGCGCGCTCGGCCATGCCGAGGGCCAACATAGTATTTACCGGACTCGCCCAGCTGCTGTTCGTAGCGGGCAAAAGCGGCTTTCAGATTGTAGGTTTGGTTGCGGTGGGCGTTGTAGAGCGCGTCGGGATCGGCGGGGTCGAGTTTGCGCAGGTATTCGGCTTTAACTTGGTCGTAGCGCAGACCGCCGATTACTACTGCCGGCTTTGGGTTTCCAGCGTGGCTTCGGCAAACAGACCGTATTGGCGGAGTCTTGGTCGCCAACAAAGGGAAGGACGACAGACGATCGACATTGGCACCGCTAATGCGCATCATGCCGTTGGCCATGCGGCTGTTGTGGCGGTCGTGCGTCCAGTCGAGCCCGGTTTGCAGCTCGAGGGCGCTCCAGTTCATGGTGGCGCGCAACTGGGCGGTATCGACGATGCGCTCGGGATTGATCAGGGCGCGCATATTGGGCGCGCGGCGGCGCATGGTGTGGTTGTCCATGATGTGATCGACTTTGCTACGGCCGTAGCTGGCGGAAATTTCGCTGAGCCACGGAGTCAGGCTGCGCTGTTGGGCTTCTGGCGTCCAGGCGTCGCGGTCGAATTTGCTGCCGTCCATCATGCGGTCGGCGTGAGCCGCTTCGCCGCGGCTGCGTTCGTAGCCGGCAGGAAGCCCGGTGTTTTCGGTGGGAGTAACGCCCAACTGCAGCATTTGGTTGTGGCGGCTGAAGTGGGAGTGGACGCGGTTGCCGTCGCCGTCGCGGTGATTACCGGATTTGTTGTAACTGGCATTGGCGCGCAGATAGCCGTAGCGGTTGTTCAGCTCGGCATCGGCGAAGATATCAAAACGGTCAAAGCTGCCCACGGTCAGGCCGGCATTGCCGTGCGCTTTGAATTCTTCGGCTTTGGGCGAGGTTTTGCGTACAAAAGCGCACCGACACCTGCCACCATGCCATGCCTTCGCTAACGCTCTGCGGGCCTTTGGTAACAATCACTTTGTCGAAAGAAGCGGGGAAAATATAGGCGGTGGGCGGATCCATGCGGTTGCTGCAGCCGCCGTAGATAAACTGGCCGTCGGCCTGGATGCTCAGCCGCGAGCCGCCCAAGCCGCGCGCAACGGATCCCCCGAGCTGCCGCCTTTGCGGATAATGCTCATATTGGGCACCGACTGCAGCACGCTGGCGCCGTCGTTGGCGAGCAGCGGCTGGATAGATGTTTTGAGGTTGAACTGCACCGAATTGGCCTTGCCGGTCGGCGTGCCGCTGACCACAACCGGATTCAGCTCTTGGCTCTCCCCTTCATCGCCGGTATCCGCAAACGCGCAGGCGCAGGCCAGTGATAAAGGCAGCAAAACCCAGGAAGGATGCTTGGACATGATTTTCTCCTATGTGATTTGTTACAACCTAATGTTTACAGTATAGCCCCTATTGTTTGCAGGGATTTTGACTTGCATCAAATAGTGTAATTTTTTGTAAACTGTTTTTGCTTTTTAAGCGTTTTCTTCTTTACACAGCAATTTGCCGTGTACAAATTTATCGTGTTATACTATAACAAGTTTAACCACAGGAGAAACCATGAAAGCCAGCATCCACCCCGAAAACTACCGTACCGTGCTGTTTTACGACAGCGGCGCCCAAACCGGATGGCTGATCCGCTCTTGCGCCCCCACCAGCAAAACCATGCAGTGGAAGACGGCAAAAGAATATCCGGTATTTCTGCTCGACACTTCCGCCGCCAGCCATCCGGTTTATACCGGCAAGCAGCGCGAGCACAACCGCGAAGGCCGCGCCAGCCAGTTCAACCAACGCTACGCAGGCATGATGTCTGCCCTGAAAAAGGACAAATAGTGCAGGTACTCTCTTCACTCAAAACCGCCAAACAACGCCACCGCGACTCGCAAGTCGTCCGCCGCAAAGGCAAGGTGTATGTGATTTGTAAATCCAACCGCGCTTTAAAGCCCGCCAGCGCTAACCCAGACTTTTCAGGCTGCCCGCACCATTGGGGCAGCCTGAAAAACACTCGCCGCCGCTTGGCAAGGGGCGGCCGAACACGATAGCTGCCAGCGTTTTCCCACCACTTTCCGAAAGGATTAAGCATGTCTCAAGTTACTTTTTCGCGGCACACCCGCCCCGCGTTGAAGAGCAACTGCCCGCCCGTCGGCCAAAGCGCGCCCGCCTTCACGCTGGCCGCCGCCGATTTCGAGCGACAAAACGCTGTCGATTTTGCCGGCAAGCGCAAAGTGCTGAATATTTTTCCCAGCATCGACACCGGCGTTTGCGCCCAATCGGTACGCACGTTTAACCAACGCGCATCGTCGCTGGAAAAACGCCGTCGTGCTGTGCATTTCCGCCGACCTGCCCTTTGCCCAAAGCCCGTTTCTGCGGCGCCGAAGGTTTGGACAAAGTGCTGACCCTGTCGAGCTTTCGCAGCAGCTTTGCCCGCGACTACGGCGTACTGATGGCCGAAAGCCCGATCCGCGGCCTGACCGCCGCGCGGTGATTGTGCTCGACGAACAGGACAAAGTGCTGCATGTCGAGCTGGTGCCGGAAAGTGCCAACGAGCCCGATTACGACGCCGCGCTGGCCGTGCGCAAAGCCAGTCTTAAACAACAAAAACCGCTTTCAGGCAGCCTGAAAGCGGTTTTTATATGCGTACCGTGCCGAGCGAGCTTTCAGGCTACCTATTCCGGGCGAGTGCCGCATACACTTCCTGCCGCATTTTCGCCGAAAAGCGGCCGCGGCGCAGCAAATCCGCCGCAGGCTCGAAACGGCTCTCGGCGAAAGGCGGCCGCCAATTCGCGGTAGAGTTCGTTTTGCGCCGGGCAATTTTCCTGATCCAGCGAGCGCATCGCCGCCGCATCCTGCGCCGCCGCGGCATCGACCAGCTGCTCGCGCCATTCCATCTGCTGCATCAGAAATTCCGGCGCGTAAGCCGTATGCTCAGGCGCATCGGCGTTAATGCCGCGCAATTCAGCGAATAGCGGCGCGCTCAGCGGGTCTTTTCAGCGCTTGATACGCCTGATTGACCGCCGACGCCATCATCACCGCCTGCCGCTGCTCAGCCGAAGCCGCCGCGCTGCGTCGGGATGAAACTGCGCTGCCAGCGTGCGGTAGCGCCTCCAGTGCCGCATCGTCAGCTCGAAGCGCTCGGGCAGACCGAATAATTCAAAAATAGCCGGGCATGATGCTCTCGCTCAGGGACGGAACGGGCGATTGTATAGTGAAGCGCGCCGCAACTCAATACCGTTTTCAGGCTGCTTGACTGCGAAAAGCAGCCTGAAAGGGTTTGCCAAACCTTTCAGGCTGCCTGCGGCCGTTTTAATCGCTCTGCCGGCGCCAGGGGATCGATAAAGCTGCCGCGCTCGATTACCGCGCGGTTGCCCCATTCGGTGAGCGCCGCCAATACCGGCAGGGAAGCTGCGGCCGAACTCGGTTAGCGCGTATTCGCTGCGCAGGGGGCGGTTTGCTGCCGTAAACCCGCCGCGAAACCGGTCCGCTGTGCTCCAGCTGCTTGAGCTGCCGGCTTAAAGATGGTTTCGGTGGCATCGCGCAGGTGGCTGTGCAGCTCGCCAAAGCGTTTGCTGCCCTCTGCAGGTGGTAAAGGATAACGGCCTTCCATTTGCCGCCGACCAGATCCATGGCCACGCTCAGCGTGCAGGGATAGGGCTTTGCCGTTGTGGCGAAGGCGCCGCTGCGGCATTCTGTTTTTCATTTTTCGGATACCTGTTCAAAAGGATAGTTATTGCCGCTCGGCTGCGCGCGTGCCTACAATCGCCGCGCTTTTGCAGCAAAAACAAGCTGCTCTGCGAAACCCGTCTCAAAAAGCCCAATGTCGATATGTTTTTGGGAGAAAAACATGGCTCTCGTTGTTTTTAGCCCATCCCGATTTTGCCCGCTCCGTTGCCAATAAAGCCGTGCTGGCGCATCTGCAGGCGGTGCTGCCCGATATCGAAGTGCGCGATTTGGCCGCCCTTTTACCCCGATTACCGCATTGATGCCGCCGCCGAGCAGCAGGCGCTGCTGCGCCACCAAACTGTGGTGTTCCAATACCCCTTTTACTGGTACAACATGCCCGCGATTCTCAAGCAGTATTTCGACAACGTGTTCACTTATGGCTTTGCTTACGGCCGCGACGGCGACAAACTCAAAGGCCGGAATTTTTGTGCCCAGCTTACCGTCGGCTCGCCCGAAGACTACCGCGCCGACGGCGGCACATTTTCGGGTATTGAGTTTGCAAAAATCTCGAGCAAACCGCCTATTACGCGCAAATGCGCTATATCGACCCGTTCTATTTCCACGGCACTTCGCCCGCGCTTTACAGCCGCGAAGAAGTCCAAGCCAAAGCCGAAAACTGTGCGACCGGTTTGGTAAGCCTGCTAAAAAGCTGGGCGGGTAAATCAAAGTGAGTAAAAAGGCAGCCTGAAAGCTTTTCAGGCTGCCTTAATCTGCTTTGGCTGCGCTTAATCCTGATCCATCCATTGCGGATAGGGGTGCTTGCTCAGATAGGCGTTGGTAAAACGCGGATCGCTGCTGACTTCGCACCCCAGCCAGTCCGGCTGCGGATAGGAGGCATTTTCGTGGGGCAGCTCGATTTCCGCCAGCAGCAAGGGGCGTTGTCGCCCAGATATTCGTCGTTTCGAATACCGCACCGTCAAGCGCGATGCGGTAGCGCAGTTTCTGCAAGCGGAACGGACGCCGGGCGAGCATCTGCCGCGTCTGCCGGCGGCACCGGATATTCGAACTCACTGCGCGACAGATCGGAAATATATCCCTAACCGTAAGCCACGCCTGCTCGCCGCACAGGCGCGCGCACGCTGCAGGGCCTGATCGACGCTCATATAGCCCTGCTCCAGCCGCTGCGGCTCACCGGCAAGCTGGCGCCAGCTGTCGTTGCGGATAAGAAAGCGGCGTTCGATTTCGGATATAGCTCATGCGTTTGCTCCGGCAGCCTGAAAGTTAAAACGGTTTGAAAACGGCCAGATACACCGCAGCAGCCAGCGCCAGCACCGGCAGTTCGTTAAACACGCGGTACCAGCGGTGGCTGTGGCGGTTTTGGCGGCGGGTGAAAACGGCCAGCAGCAGGCCGCACCAGATATGATAAAGCAGCAGCAGCATCCCCAGAGCGATTTTGGCGTAAATCCAGCCGGCAAAAGCGGTTTTGCGTCAGCGGCATCGGTAATCCGCACAGCACCGCGCCGATGCCCCACGGTGTCATAAATTTAAACAGTTTGCGCGCCATCAGCAGCAATCTTGCGTATTCGCTTTCGCTGTCGGCCATCGCCAGATTCACATAAATGCGCGGCAGGTAAAACAGGCCGGCAAAACCACGACACGATAAAAACAGATGCAGGAATTTAAGCCACAGATACATTGCAGGCAGCCTGAAAAAGCGCGTATTGTACCAGCCGGCCGCCTTGGCCCGTACAGCCGTTTTTCAGGCTGCCGACTCTGGCGGCAGGAAAAAGAAAACAAAAATGACGCAGACCGCCCGTATCTGAAGCTGTCTGCGTTGTAACAACGCCATCAATCCTCTATTTTTCTCTGCCTTTTGTACTAACCTGGCATAATTGTGTAATGGAATGTAATTCATTTTTGCTGCGGCAAACAAGCCCAAAAAGCGGCGCATTTGGCCGATTTCAAAAAATTTATTAGGCTATAACACTAATTTTACGCAACTAAATTTCAAAAAAATTTTTATCTTTTTCCGCCACTTCAAACAAAAAGCTACTTTAAGGCCGATAAAATCAGGCATCAACACAAGATTACTGAAACATGCAAAACTTTTCAGGGCTGCCTGCCGGCTTATAGTGAAAACGTTTAAGCGGCGCATGTGGCACAAAACAGTAAAGGCACGGCCGGTATTTTTACCGTCCGTGCCTTTAATAAAAAGCGCGGCTTAAAAGCCTTTTCAGGCCGCCTGAAAGGGATACTGCATCTTCGAGGCAGCCTGAAAAATCAGACGTCGCGTTTTTTTGCGGTAGTCGGCCACCGCCGCTTTCACCGCGTCTTCGGCCAGAATCGAGCAGTGGATTTTTACCGGCGGCAGTTCCAGCTCTTCGGCGATTTCGCTGTTTTTGATAGCCATGGCTTCATCCAGGCTTTTTACCTTTCGAAGCTCGGTTACCAGCGACGACGATGCGATGGCCGAACCGCAGCCGTAGGTTTTTGAATTTGGCGTCTTCGATGATGCCCGCGTCGTTCACCTTGATTTGCAGGCGCATCACGTCGCCGCAGGCGAGCGCGCCGACCATGCCGGTGCCGACGGATTCGTCGTTTTTATCAAAGGTGCCGACATTGCGGGGGTTTTTCGTAATGATCGATGACTTTGTTGCTGTATGCCGTGATGTGGTTTCCTTATAAAAAGTTATGCTTGTTTGCCGATTAACGGCTTTCAGGCTGCCTGAAACTAGCTAAATCAGTGCGCCGCCCATTCGATTGACTCTAAATCAATCCCTTCTTTAAACATCTCCCACAAGGGCGAGAGTTCGCGCAGTTTGCCGATTTTGGATTTGATCAGTTCGGCGGCGAACTGCACTTCTTCTTCGGTGGTCATGCGGCCGAAGGTGATGCGCAGGGATGAGTGTGCCAATTCGTCGTTGCGGCCGAGCGCGCGCAGGACGTAGCGGCTCAAGGCTGGCAGAAGTACAGGCGGAGCCGCTGGATACGGCGAGTTCTTTCACCGCCATAATCAGGCTTTCGCCTTCGACGTAGTTGAAGCTGACGTTGAGATTGTTAGGCGCGCGGTGTTCGAGGTCGCCGTTGATATAGACTTCTTCGATGCCTTCAATGCCTTTGAGGAAGATGTCGCGCAGTTTGCGGTAGTGTGCCATGTCTTGCTCAAGTTCTTCTTTGGCGATGCGGAAGGCTTCGCCCATGCCAACGATTTGGTGGGTGGGCAGGGTGCCGCTGCGGAATCCGCGCTCGTGGCCGCCGCCGTGCATCTGCGCTTCCAGGCGCACGCGCGGTTTGCGGCGCACATACAGGGGCGCCGATGCCTTTGGGGCCGTACACTTTATGGCCGGACATGGACAGCAGGTCGATTTTGGCGGCTTCTACGTCCACCGGGCACTTTGCCGCAGGCTTTGGGCGGCATCGACGTGGAAAAATGATTTTGCGTTCGCGGCAGATGGCGCCGATGGCGGGAATGTCCTGCACCACGCCGATTTCGTTGTTTACCCACATCACGGAAATCAGGGATGGTGTCGTCGCGGATGGCGGCTGAGTTCTTCAAATCGATCAGGCCGTCTTCTTTGACACCCAGATAGGTCACTTCAAAACCCTGGCGTTCCAATTCGCGCATGGTGTCGAGCACGGCTTTGTGCTCAGTTTTGACGGTAATCAGGTGTTTGCCTTTGGTTTTGTAGAAGTGGGCGGCGCCTTTGATAGCCAGGTTGTCGGACTCGGTGGCGCCGCTGGTGAAGACGATTTCTTTGGCATCGGCATTAATCAGGGCGGCGATGTCGGCGCGGGCTTTTTCGACTGCTTCTTCCGCCGTCCAGCCGAATGCGTGGCTGTTGGATGCAGGGTTGCCGAAGGTTTTCGGTCAGGTAGGGAATCATTTTTCCGCCACGCGTTTGTCAACGGGGGTGGTGGCGGCGTAGTCGAGATAAACGGGGATTTTTACGGTCATGGTGTGGTCTCTTGTTGTCGTGTGTTCTCGGGTTAGTAAATGTGGGTAAGGGTTACGGTTTTGTTCACTCTGTTTGCTTTGCTCCTGCTCCAGCAGCCCGGCCAGCGTTACGCTGCTCAGATAGCTGTTAATGGTATGGTTAAGGTTTTTCCCAGAGATTGTGCGTCAGGCGGCGGGCGCCGCCGTGGCAGTTTTCCTGACCGCTGCACAGCGTGGCATCCAGCCGATCTTCGGCTGCGGTGATGATTTGGGCGATATTGATGGAATCTGCGGGGCGGCCGAGAATATAGCCGCCGCCGGGGCCACGGATGCTTTCAACCAAACCTGCGCGGCGCAGTTTTGCTGAAAAGCTGCTCCAGATAAGAAAGAGAGATGCTCTGTCTTTCACTGATGGCATTAAGTTTGACGGCATTGCCTTGTGCATTCATCGCCAAAATCAAGCATGGCGGTTACGGCAAAGCGTCCTGGTGGTGAGACGCATGATGTGTTTCTGGGTGGTTCGGTGCTGTTCTTATGGCGGCGGATTATCCGATACCCGAGTAAATCAGTCAAGTATATGGCGGTGAAAATTTTACATGCGTTCACAAATAAAAACGGTTCCGTTTTACGGAACCGTTTGCTATCGGAAATAAGCTAATCAGGCAGTAAAGCCAGCGGCTGGCGGCGGCAACTTTGTGAGGCTTCGACATCGAAACCATCGCCGTGGGTGATGACGACGCATAGCCCTTCTTCATGGTTGGCATTAACGAAAACGCACACCGGCAACACCGGAAGTCTGTTCGACCAAACGATCGCCGTCTTGTTTGCTGGACATTCCGCCGACGGAAAGTTTAAAGTTGCGGCATTTTCAACTCCTTACTCAATGAATTTAATAGATATATGCAACGCAGCGAGTTTGCGAAACCCGCAAGGAATTTGACAAACATCAAACTGCGTTAAGCGTGGCGATTGTGCCTGCATTTGGCATAAGTGTCCAGCATCGCGGCCGATGTGCGGCGGCAATCTCGGCAAAATGCTGCATTATTGCCACGAAAGGCAGCCTGAAAAATTTTTCAGGCTGCCTTAGCGAGATGTTTTTCCGAACTTTTCAGGCCGACAGCATTTATAGGGGGCGATCTTTGGCACGCTGAAGATAAACGGTGGCTTCGCTGTTTTTGCCGCCGACATTCAGCGTTTCGCTGGAGATTTCTTCGCCGTTGTCGAGCTGGCGGTAACGGATGCGGTATTCGCCGGCATCGAGTTTTTCCAAAGCCAGCTGGCTGCGCTCTTCGATAAAGAAAAGTACGGATAGGCTGTCCTTCGTGCATCAGTTCGGCAAAAACGTCGGAAAGAAATTGCGGATATTGTCAACGAAAAATCCGGTAGCTGCCTTGTTTGGAAAACTGCGGATAGCCGCCGATATAGCCCGAAGTTTTTCGGCCAGGGGCGCCGTTGGGGGCGGTGGCGGGGCGGATGTAGTTTTTCGCCTGCGGGGAAACGCGGCCAATTCGGGCTGCGCCTGTGCATCAGCGGGCGGGTTTTCAGGCTGCATTTCCGGCATTTCGATGCCGTCGGGCTGGTCGATGCGGCCTTGCACGGCGGCTGCGGCGCGGGGAGCCGTTTCTTTCAGGCTGCCTGCGGTGGCGGAAGCGTCATCTTGGGTGGTCTCGTCGTTGCCCGACCAAAACAGCGACAACTGCCACGCCAGCAGGGGCGCCGGCCATTACCACCGCCACCGCCAGCAGCGCGGCCGTTAGAGCGTTTTTGCTGCTTGGTGGCCGCAGCGGTGACAGTTGGCTGCTGCTGCGGGCTGGCGGCAGCGGGCTGGCGCTGCACGGTAATGCGTACTTCAGCCACTTTCTGCCGCGCCTGCTGCTCGGCAATCCAGCGGTCGTGTTCGGCGCGCCGTTCGGGGTCGGACAGCACTTCATAGGCCTGGTTGATCAGCTGCATGATGCGGTGGGCATCCGGATCGGGGTTCAGGTCGGGATGGTACTGTTTCGACAGCCGGCGGTAGGCCTGCTTGACGGTTTCGGCGTCGGCATCGGCGCTAATGTGGAGATTGTCGTAATGCGTGCGTATCGGCATGGCAATCGGTGGCGGACAAAAGCGCGGATAATACCGCCCTTGCCGCCGGCGGACAATCTTTCGGGGATGCGCCCGCTGCCGCTTTCAGGCTGCCTTTGCCGTACAAAGCCGCAAAAATAAGCCTGCAAAAGTAAGGTTTTTAGCGCTGAAGCGCGCAGGCTTTTACGCTACAATACCGCCCGTTTTTCCGCACACCATCCAACGATAAAGAAAAGCCAAACCATGCCAAAAATCACCGTTTTTGCCGCACGCCGACCTGTGCCCCGAAGGCAAAGTCATCGAAAAACGCCCCAGCGGCGAAACCATCTGCGACATCCTGCTCGACAACGACATCGAAATCGACCACGCCTGCGAAAAATCCTGTGCCTGCACCACCTGCCATGTGATTGTGCGCCGGGGTTTCGACAGCCTGGAAGAAGCCAGTGAACTGGAAGAAGACCTGCTCGACCAGGCCTGGGGCTTGGAAGCCGATTCGCGCTTAAGCTGCCAGGCGGTTATGGCCGATGAAGACCTGGTGGTCGAAATCCCCAAATACACCATCAACCACGCGCGCGAGACACCATTAAAAGCCAAAAGGCAGCCTGAAAAGCCGCCTGTTTTAAAATCCGCTTAAATCTCCAAGCAGCCTGAAAGCCGTTTTTCCGTTTTCAGGCTGCCTGGTGAAGCACCTACCCCACTACAAAGGAAGCGAAAATGAACAATAAAACCTGGTCCGGCCGTTTCGACGAGCCCGTATCCGAGCTGGTCAAACAATACACTGCGTCGATTCCTTCGACCACCGCCTTGCCCGCCACGACATCCAAGGCTCGCTGGCGCACGCGCAGATGCTGTGCGAAGCGGGTGTGTTGAGCGAAACCGATTTGGCCGACATCCGCCGCGGCATGGCCGAAATTCTGGAAGAAATCGAAGCCGGCAGCCTGAAATGGTCGCTCGATTTAGAAGACGTGCACATGAATATCGAGCGCCGTCTCACCGAAAAAATCGGCGATGCCGGCAAGCGCCTGCACACCGGCCGCAGCCGCAACGACCAAGTCGCCACCGACATCCGCCTGTGGCTGCGCGACGAAAGCGACCGCATCAGCGGACTGCTGGCCGCCTTACAGCGCGCGCTGCTGGACGTAGCCGCCGATCACGCCGACACCGTGATGCCCGGTTTTACCCATCTGCAGGTCGCCCAGCCGGTGAGCTTCGGCCACCACTCTCGCCTATGTGGAAATGTTCGGCCGCGATCGCGAACGGCTGGCCGACTGCCGCCGCCGCACCAACCGCCTGCCCCTGGGCGCCGCCGCGCTGGCCGGCACCACCTACCCGATCCGGCGCGAAACCACCGCCCGCCTGCTCGGCTTTGACGAAGTGTGCCAAAACTCGCTCGATGCGGTGTCCGATCGTGATTTTGCCATCGAGTTTACCGCCGCCGCCGCGCTGCTGATGATGCACCTGAGCCGTCTTTCCGAAGAGCTGATTGTGTGGATGAGCCCGCGCTTTGCCTTTATCGATCTGGCCGACCGCTTCTGCACCGGCTCGTCGATTATGCCGCAGAAGAAAAACCCCGACGTGCCCGAGCTGGTGCGCGGCAAGTCCGCCCGCATCACCGGCCACCTGATGGCGCTGCTCACGCTGATGAAATCGCAGCCCTTGGCCTACAACAAAGACAATCAGGAAGACAAAGAACCGCTGTTCGATACCGTCGATACACTGGTGCAGACCCTGAAAATCTATGCCGATATGGTGCGCGGCATCCGTGTCAAACCGGAAAACATGCGCGCGGCGGTGATGCGGGGTTTTGCCACCGCCACCGATTTGGCCGACTATCTGGTGAAAAAAAGGCCTGCCCTTTCCGCGACAGCCACGAAGCCGTCGCCCGCGCCGTACGCCTGGCCGAAAGCAAAGACGTCGATCTGGCTGATCTGCCGCTAGCCGAACTGCAAAACTTCAGCAATCTGATTGCTGACGACGTTTATCAGGTACTCACCCCCGAAGGCAGCCTGAAAGCGCGCAACCACACCGGCGGCACCGCGCCCGAGCAGGTGCGCCGCCAGATCGAGCGCTGGCGAAAGCTGCTGGCGTAAATTTTCAGGCTGCCCGAGCGTACAGGTGGGCGGTTTTCGCCATGCAAATGCGTCGCAATTAGTCCGCTACAACAAACGCTTATTGCCCTTTAGCCCCGTTCGGCGTAGCATTACGCCTGCGCGGTCTTGAAACCCATAGCCCGCGCCCATATAAATGCACCCTTGCAACATCTTCCGAAAGGAGACACACCATGTCCGACGAAAGCCCGATTATCTTTACCGATTCCTGCTGCGCCAAAGTGGCCGACCTGATTGCCGAAGAAAACACCCGATCTGATGCTGCGCGTCTTTTGTAAACGGCGGCGGCTGCTCCGGCTTCAATACGGTTTCACCTTTGACGAAATCAAAACGACGACGACTTCGAAATCGAAAAACAAGGCCTGAAATTCCTGATCGACCCGATGAGCTACCAATATCTGCTCGGCTCGGAAATCGACTACACCGAAGGCCTGCAGGGGTTCGCAGTTCGTGATCCGCAGCAACCCCAACGCCGTAACCACCTGCGGCTGCGGCTCTTCTTTTCTCGGTCTGATCCCGATGCCGCACAGGCAGCCTGAAAAAGTTTTTCAGGCTGCCTTTTTCGCGTCTGCCGTTTTTCACATAAAAATCGGTTAGAATGCCGCCCTGAAAATTCTTTGAACCCATTGCCCCAGCCGCTTTCAGGCTGCCCGAACAACCCTTTTCCCCGGATTCGTTCTGATGAAAAACCGCCCTTTTGCCGCTGCTGCTGGCTGCCGGCGCCGTCCACGCCGAAAACACCCAAGATGCCGCGCTCTCCTGCACGCTGATTGAAGACAGCATTGTGCGCCTGGCCTGCTTTGACAAAATCTACGGCCGCCAGCTGCCGCCGAGCAAGCCGATTGCACCGCACGAAGGCGATCAGGCGTCAAAAACCGTCGATCTGGAAAACAGCTACCGCAGCAGCATTGAGAGCAAATCGCCGCAAGTGGTGTTCAGCGAAGCTAACCTGCCCGAGCACACCGCCGATGCCTACAGCGACCTGAGCCTGCTTTATGATTTGGACAAAAACAACGAAAGCGGTCTCTTTTCCGTGCGCGAGCACAATCCGATGTACCTGATTCCGCTGTGGTACCGCAGCAGTCCCAACTACTACCCGCAAACGCCCACCCGCGGCGTAACCGTGAACGACGTCCATTCCGAGCAGAAGCATCTGGAAACCAAAATGCAGGGTTTCCTTCAAAACCAAGCTGCTGCGGGACTTGTTCAAAAACCCGCGCGGATGTGTGGTTCGGCTACACCAACAGTCAAACTGGCAGGTTTACAACCAGGGGCAAGAAATCTGCCCCTTTCCCGCAATTCCGACTACCAGCCGGAAATCTTCATTACCCAGCCGGTAAAAGCCGCACTGCCTTTGGGTGGCAAACTGCGGATGGTGGGTGCCGGCTTCGTCCACCAGTCCAACGGCCAGAGCCGACCGCTATCGCGCTCGTGGAACCGCATTTACCTGATGGCCGGCGCCGAATGGGGCGAACTCTCCGTCATCCCCGCGTCTGGACGCGGCTCGATCCCAAAAGCAAAAAGACGACGACAACCCCGACTTGAGCAAATACATGGGCTACGGCGACATCCGCGCCAACTATCGCATCAACGAAAAACACTCTCTCCGCACTCACCCGCTACAACTTCGCCAGCGGCAAAGGGCGCGATGGAACTGAGCTACACCTTCCCGATCAAAGGCAAGCTCAAAGCTTATCTGCAAGGTTTTTATGGCTACGGCGAAAACCTGAGTCGATTACAACCACAAGCAAAAAGGCATCGGCATCGGCGTGATGTTCCGCGACTGGGACGGCCTGTAACGCACGCCGCCGCCAATTTTTCAGGCTGCCTGGCGCACCATAAAGCCGCAGGCAGCCTGAAAACCGTTTCTCCACACGCAAAAGCCATACGGGCGCCGCCCGCTTTGCGCTATAATCCCGCCTTTTTCCCCGCACAGTTTCCCCAATGAGCGAGCCACGGCCGACCATCGGCAAAATCATCCGCAAATATCTGGTTACCGGCATACTGGTATGGCTGCCGATCGTCGTGACCATCCGCATCATCGCCTACATCATCTCCGCCAGCGACGGCCTGACCAACCTGCTGCCCGTCCAATGGCAGCCCGCCACCTATCTCGGCTTCAACCTGCCCGGCCTGGGCTTTTGTGCTGGCGCTCTGCGTATTGTTCGTTACCGGCGTGTTCGCCGCCAACATTCTCGGCAAAACCATACTCGAAGGCTGGGATTCCCTGCTCGGCCGCATTCCGGTGGTCAAATCCATCTATTCCAGCGTTAAAAAATCTCCGAATCCCTGTTTTTCCGACAACAGCCGCTCCTTCAAAACCCCGTGCTGGTGCCCTTCCCCCAGCCCGATATCTGGACGCTCGCCTTCGTATCCGGCAGCCTGCCGCCCAATATCGCCGCCGTTTTGCCCGACGAAAACTACATCCCCGTTTACGTTCCCACCACCCCCAATCCCACCGGCGGCTACTACATTATGGTGCGCGAAAGCGACGTGCGCTTTCTCGACATGAGCGTGGACGACGCCCTGAAATACGTGATCTCCCTCGGCATGGTCAGCCCCGCCGAACCCGCATCCGCCATTATTCTCGAGGGCGACTTCCGCCGCGAAACCGACTAAAAGGCAGCCTGAAAACCATGCGCAGCTACGACGACTTCAACACCACCTCGGCCAACGCCTGCACGGCATCGGCCAAACGCAGGCACAGCAGCTGGTGCAGGCGCTTGCTACCGCCGTCGATGCCCAAATGCCGGTTGACAACTTCCTGCGCGAGCCGCCGGCCATCAGCCCCATTTTTCACGCCCTACGCCAAGCCGTGCGCAGCAATAATTGGCAGCCTGAAACCATCGCCGCCGAGCTCGATGCCCTAACCGCGCTCGAGCAGCAGCAGCGGCAACGGCGATACCGAGCTGCATAATCTTGCCTTTCTGGTGCTGCTCGACAACTGGATGCTGCTGCAGAGCCCGGTCTAAATGCCGACGAATGCTTTGCCGCCGCCTTTGCCAGCGCCGCGCAATATATGGATCTGGCCGACAACCAAAGCGAAGCCGATTTGGACAGCTGGCTGAGACGACCCGCAAATCGCCGCTGCCGCCCGCCGCCTGGAAGCCATGCTGTCCCGCTCGGCCCTAAACCGTTTTCAGGCTGCCTGAAAGCAGGAAAAAGCAGCCTGAAAGCCTGCACAAAAACGCACAAAGCATTACAATCCGCCCGTTTGCCCTTTTCAGGCCGTCCCCAGCAGCTTCAGGCAGCCTGAAAACATTTTTTCGGTTTGACTGATCGCCCCAATAGGAGAATCTGCCATGACCCGTAGCACCCGCATTCTTGCCGCCCTCACCCTCACGCTGGCCGTTGCCGCCCCCGCCGCCGCCAAGTCCGCGCAAACCGGCCAGGCATCCCAACAGGTCAGCCAAAAGACGCCGACACCTATCTCTTTGACCTGCTCAAAAACCCGCCTACCGCAAAAGTATGGCGCAGCCAAATCGTACCGCACACGCCCAAAAAGCGACAGATATTGGATTAAAGACGCCAACAGCCCCACCGCCCCGAAGGCGCGGTAACGGTGGACGGCAAACGCTACATCGCCACCACCATGTGCCAGCCGCACAACTGCATCAGCAACAGCATCACATCCTGCTGAACAAACAGCGCGCCGTGGTGCTGCATGTCGAAAGAAACGGCGCCAAGAAATCCTCGCCACCCGTTACTACGGCAAGCCCACTGATGCTGAAAAAGAAGCTCTGCAGAAAAATGTTGCAGAAAGAAGAAAGCAAATAAACGCTTTCAGGCTGCCTGAACGCAGGAAAAGGCAGCCTGAAAACTGCACAAAAACGCGCAGCGCACAAAGCATTACCATCCGCCCGTTTGCCCTTTTCAGGGCAGCCTGAAAAGGCTTTAACCCGTTTTATCAAAAAGCCCGCCATGCCCCGCTTTGCCCGAATTGCCGCCGCCCTTGCCCTGATGCTGGCCGTTACCGCCCCCGCCGCCGCCAAATCCGTAGAGATTGCAAGGATGGCCGATCTCCGGCTGTCCGAGCTGCTCAACATACCGGACTACCGCCAAGTCTGGCTCAGCCAAATCCTGTCCGAAATCCCCGCAGAAGATCAGGCTTGGATTGAAGAGACCCTGAGTTCGAGCGTCCCCCACGGCGAAGTAAGGATAAACGGCAAACGCTATCTCGCTTCCACCCTGTGCCATCCGCACAACTGCGACGACAACAAGCTCTATATCCTGATCAACGAACAACGCGCCGTGGCGGCACACGCGCAGTTTCACGAACCGCACCGGATGCCGGCACACAGCGAACCTGACCAACATACCAAAATCTTCACGCTCCGCCACTACGGCCGGCCCGACCAAGCCGAAAAAGAAGCCCTGAGAGACCTGATGTTTCAGGAATGGAAAGCGGAAGCCGAAGAAAATGCCCGGCAAAAACCGGACAGCAAAAACGAATAAACCTTTTCAGGCTGCCTGCCTGAAAAAGCGGCAAACAAACTTTTCAACCTATTTAATTTACGACTAACAGAAAGACCAAAACATGCGTACCAACTATTGCGGCCTTATCGGCGAACAATATCTCGACCAAACCGTAACCGTCAGAGGCTGGGTACACCGCCGCCGCGACCACGGCGGGGTGATTTTTCATCGACCTGCGCGACCGCGAGGCATCGTCAAGTCGTGATCGACCCCGACACGCCCCGAAGCCTTTTCAGACGGCCGACTCCGCCCGCAACGAATACGTGTGAGCATCACCGGCCGCGTGCGCAACCGCCCCGAAGGCACCACCAACGACAAAATGGTTTCCGGCAAAATCGAAATCCTGGCCCAAAAGAAATCGAGTACTGAACGCCGCCGCCACGCCGCCTTTCCAAATCGACGATGAAAACATCAGCGAAAACGTGCGCCTGAGCAACCGCGTTATCGACTTGCGCCGCCCCGTGATGCAGCGCAACCTGCGCCTGCGCTACCAAGTGGCGATGGGCGTGCGCATATCTCGACGAGCAGGGGCTTTATCGACATCGAAACGCCGATGCTCACCGCTCCACCCCGAAGGCGCGCGACTATCTCGTGCCCAGCCGCGTGCACCCGGCGAATTTTTCGCCCTGCCGCAGTCGCCGCAATTGTTCAAACAATTGCTGATGGTGGCCGGTTTCGACCGCTACTACCAAATCACCAAATGCTTCCGCGACGAAGACCTGCGTGCCGATAGGCAGCCTGAATTCACCCAAATCGACTTGGAAACTTCGTTCCTGAACGAAGACGAAATCATGGACATCACCGAAGGCATGGCGAAAAAAAGTATTTAAAGACGCGCTGGGCGTGGAACTGGGCGACTTCCCGCGCATGCCCTATTCCGAAGCCATGTTCTACTACGGCTCAGATAAACCTGATATGCGCATTAGCCTGAAATTCACCGAGCTGACCGATTTGATGAAAACGGAAGAATTCAAAGTCTTCCGTGCCGCCGCCGACATGAAAGGCGGCCGCGTGGTCGCTCTGCTCGTGCCCAACGGCGCGAAATTCTCGCGCAAAGAAATCGACGAATACACCAAATTTGTCGGCATCTACGGCGCAAAAGGGCTGGCCTATATCAAAGTCAACGACGTGACCAACCTCACCAACGGCGAAGACAGCGGCTTGCAGTCTCCCATCGTCAAATTCCTCTCCGAAGGCAGCCTGAAAAACCATCATCGCGCGCACCGGCGCACAAAACGGCGACTTGATTTTTCTTCGGCGCAGACAAAGCCAAAGTCGTCAACGAAGCCATCGGCGCCCTGCGCATCAAACTCGGCCTCGAGCACGGCGCGGCCGACGGCTATTTTGTCGACGAGTGGAAACCGCTGTGGGTGGTCGATTTCCCGATGTTCGAGTACGACGAAGAAAAACGACCGCTGGGCGGCCATGCACCACCCTTCACCTCGCCCAAACCCGGCCACGAAGATTTGATGGACAGCGACCCCGAACACTGCCTCGCCCGCGCCTACGACATGGTGCTCAACGGCTGGGAAATCGGCGGCGGCTCCATCCGTATCCACCGCGCCGAAGTGCAGGGAAAAAAAGTGTTCGCCGCCCTCAAAAATCAGCCCCGAAGAGCAGCAGGAAAAATTCGGCTTCTTGCTCGACAACCTGAAATTCGGCGCCCCCCGCACGGCGGTTTGGCCTTCGGTTTGGACAGACTGGTTACGCTGATGACCGGCGCCGAGTCCATCCGCGACGTCATCGCCTTCCCCAAAACCCAGCGCGCCCAATGCCTGCTCACCAACGCCCCCGGCGCGGTGGACGACAAACAACTGCGCGAACTCGGCCTGCGCCTGCGGCAAAAAGCGGCGGAGAATAAAGAAGCCTAGGGGCGTGTTGACAGTTTAACTCTTTGAAGCGGGTTTTCGTCAGAAAATGGCGAGATGCAAGGCGAAAAATGCGAGCTCATGCCGTCCATAGAACGAAGTATTTTTAACGCGGCGGATGCCGTTTATGGCGAAAAGAAACCGTCAAAACGTTGATTGTCAACACGCCATCCCAGCATCCTGAAACATTCGGGTAACACCAAACAAGGCAGCCTGAAAACCGTTTTTGCCGTTTTCAGGCTGCCTTTATCGCGCCTTTGATGTTCTGTTATGCGAAAAATCCTGCCCACCCTGCATATTCTCGTCAAGCTCGGCATGCTGCTCGCGGTGCTGATGCTGGTGCCGGCGGCGGTGTCGTTTTATTTTTTCACGACGGCGCCGAAACGGTGCTTCCGCCACCGGCCTGATCACCCCTTTTCGCTGTGCCTGCCGGTGTGGTTTTTCACCCGCAGCCACCACCACGAATTGCGCCCGCGCGACGGCTTCGCGCTGGTGACCATGCTGTGGCTGGCGTTTGCGCTGATTGCGGCGATGCCGTTTTATTTCTACTTTGAAGAGATGTCGTTTACCGATGCCTTTTTTGAAGCCATCAGCGGGCTGACCACCACCGGCGCCACCATTATGAGCGGGCTGAGATACCCTTGCGCCCTCGCTCAATTTCTGGCGCCACATGCTCAACTGGCTCGGCGGCATGGGCATTATCGTGCTGGCGGTGGCGGTGTTGCCGATGCTCGGCGTCGGCGGCACGCGCCTGTTTCAGGCCGAAATCCCCGGCATCGAAAAAGACGCCAAAATGGCGCCGCGCATCTCGCAAACCGCCAAGCGGCTGTGGCTGTTTTATCTTGGCTGCACGCTGCTCACCGGCCTAGGCCTGCACCTGGCCGGCATGGGCTGGTTCGACGCCGTCTGCCACGCCATGTCCGCCTTCGCGCTGGGCGGCTTTTTCCACCCGCGACAAAGGCATCTCCGCCTTCGATTCGGCGGCGGTCGAATGGGTAATCGCGCTGGCCACCCTGGCCGGCGGCATCAATTCGCCACCCACTTCAAAGCGCTGCGCCACCGCTGCCTGCGCCCTTACTGGCGCGACGAAGAAGTGCGCACCCTGCTCTTTGCTGCTGGCCGCCAGCATTGCCGCCGCCACCCTTTGTTTCTACTTCACCGGCCGCTACGGCTTGGGCGATGCGCTGCGCTACGCCGGTTTCACTTCATCTCCATCGGCCTGGCCAGCGGCTTTGCCAACACCGATTTCGGCGTGTGGCGCTCACCGTATCGCTGTGGATGTTCTTTCTCCAACGTACTGGCCAACACCGGCTCGATGGGCGGCGGCATCAAGCTCGCCCCGCGCCATTGCCCTGGCCAAATTCTCGCTGCGCGAAACCGTACTGCTGCAGCACCCCAACGCCGTGCGCACGGTAAAAAGTCAACGGCAGCAGCCTGACCGAACACCTCGCCATGGCGATTATGGCCTTTATCTTCGCCTATTTTTATGACCGTGGTTGCCGCCACCTTCGCCCTGATGATCAGCGGCATGGACTGATCAGCGCCATCAGCGCCGTGATTGCCTGCATCACCAACACCGGCCCCGGCCTTGGCATCGTCGGCCCCGCCCACAACTACGCCGCGCTGACCGACCTGCAAAAATGGCTGTGCGCCGCCGTGATGCTGCTGGGGCGGCTGGAAAATCTTCACCGTATTTATCCTGTTTACGCCCGGCTATTGGAAAAATAGTTTTCAGGCTGCCATGCTGCCAAACACCAACAGCCTGAAACAGCGTTTGCCGCTTTCAGGCTGCTTTTTGCTGCTTAGCACACTTCGGTTTTCGCCAACGCCGCCGTTAGCGCTTTTCCGCTGCGGCAAATATTTTCAGGCTGCCTGGGAGTTCAAGGCAGCCTGAAAAATACGGACAGGCTCGGATGCGGGCTACATGCCCAATTCGCGCAGGAAACGGATGTCGTCGGCCCAGCCGGATTTGACTTTCGCCCATACCCGCAAAAAGACTTTGGCGTCGAACAGTTTTTCCATATCCAGCCGCGCTTCGGTGGAGATTTTTCAGCTTTTTCGCCGCCTTTGCCGATCAGGATGGCTTTTTGGCTGTCTTTCTCCACCAGCACGGCGATGTGGATGCGGTGCGAGGCCGTCTTCTTCGACTTGGAACTGCTCGACTTCGACGTTCATCGCATAGGGCAGCTCTTCACCCAGATAGCGGAACAGCTTTTTCGCGGACGATTTCGCTGGCGAGAAAGCGGCCGGATTTATCGGTAACCATGTCTTCGGGATACAGCGGTTCGCCTTCGGGCAGGTAGGCTTTTGAGCTGCTGCAGCAACGCGGCCAGCCCCAGAGCGTGTTTTGGCGCTGACGGTGGCGGTGGCGGCAAAAGGGAACTCGGCTGTAACGCTGTCGATAAAGGCCTGCAGCTCATGGGCGTTTTGCGCTTTGCTGCGGTCAATTTTGTTGAGCACCAGCTACCAGCATGTTTGGGCAGCTGGCGGATAACGGTGCGGTCGGCCTCGGTAAAGCGCATGGCTTCGATGACGAAGGTAACGGCATCGACGCCGGAGAGCGCTTCGGTTACGTTTAGGTTCAGGCGGTCGTTGATGGCGTTGCGGTGGTGGGTTTGGAAGCCGGGGGTATCGACGAAAATCAAATTGGGCGGTGTCGTCGGTGTAGATGCCGGTAACTTTGTGGCGGGTGGTCTGCGCTTTTTGCTGGTGATGCTGATTTTCTGGCCGATCAGGTGGTTCATCAGCGTCGATTTGCCGACGTTGGGGCGGCCGACGATGGCGATAAAGCCGCAGCGGTAGCCGGGAGTGGCGGTGGGATACATGCTTAATCTTTCGGTGGGACGAACGTTCAGGCAGCCTGAAAAGGGAAAATCGCTTTTTCAGGCTGCTTTGAGGGGTTTTTCAGGCTGCTTCGGCGCGCAGGGGTGTCGAGCACCTGCTGCGCGTGGCCGGCTACTTTGACCTTGCGCCATTCGTGGCGGATTTCGCCGGCGGCATCGAGCACGAAGGTGCTGCGCTCGATGCCTTCGTATTCGCGGCCGTAGAGTTTTTTGGTTTTGATCACGTCAAACAGGCGGCGAGACGGTTTTCGTCGGCATCGCTCAAAAGCTCGAAAACGGAACTGCTGCTTGGCGCAGAAATTCTGATGGCTTTTGACGCTGTCGCGCGAGATGCCGGCTACGGTGTAGCCGAGCGCGAAAGTCTGCGAGCCGGGCGTTGAAGTCCAATCCTTCGGTGGTGCAGCCCGGGGTGCTGTCTTTGGGGTAGAAATACAGCACCAGCGGTAAGTTGTCGTCGCTGTTGAAGATACTGCCGGATGAAGACGGCGAGGGAAAAACGATGGCCATCGGGCTTCCTTTCACAATCAAAACGGCTTTCAGGCTGCCTGCTTTGCGCTGGCGGCTAAGGCAGCCTGAAAACGGATAAAGGGCAAAACAGGATTATTCGGCCGGCGGCGACTCGGCGGTTTGCGCGGTTTCTACCAGCTCGCGCTGCTGCGCGCGATCGGCGGCCAGTTCGCGGCGGTAGATGTCGTGGATGCAGGCTTCGCCGCATTCGCTGCCGCAACATTCCCAGTCTTCCGGCGCTTCCGGTTCGCTCAGCAGGGGTTTATCCGGCGTCATGGCCCGCCCTCACTTCGATGCTGCTGCCGGCAAATTCGATGCGCTCGCCGGTGCGGATTTTGGCGGTTTTGCGGGTTTCGGTCTCGCCGTTGCGGCTCACTTCTCCGGCGGCGATGGCGCTTTTGGCCGCGCCGCCGCTCTCAGCCAGGCCGGCGGCTTTGAGCAGATCGCACAGGGCGATGTGCTCGTGGTTTTCGAGATAAAAAAACGGTGTGCATGGTCTTTTTCTTTTTAATGGTTTATCAATAGGTTGCTGCCGATGCGGGCAGCCTGAAAAATGTTTTGGGCTGCCTGTGCGAGCCGCGATTATCCGCCAAAAACCGCCCGCTGCGGAAAAACATTGCCGCCGCAGCCGCGCCGGCAGGCTTTCAGGCTGCCTGAATTTCCGCTGCCGGCAGCAGGCAAAGCGTGTAGAATGCGCGCCGTTTCCAACCGCCGGCCCGCTTTCAAACGCGCGGGCGCCGATTATGGACCTTCCCAGTTCGTTACCGAGCCATTCTTTCCCACACACACCCTAAACCTGCCTGAATGCCCGCCGCACAGGCAGGCGGAGCATTTATGGAACCTCAAACCACCGACGATCGCCGTCCGGCCGAACAGGCCGCCATCGACATCGAACGCATCCACGATCTGGCCGAGTCGCTGCTGCCGCACTACGCGCTGATCGCGACCGACAACACCCTTTCGACCCGCAAACCAACGGTCGTCTGCAAACGCTGACCAGCATCCTGCACGAGCTGCATCCGGCCGACGTCGCCGACGTGCTCGAACAGCTGCCGCCAAAGAGCGCGTGCTGGTGTGGCGTTTGGCTGCGCCCGGAAGACGGCGAAGTGCTGCTGGAGTATCCGACGCGGTGCGCGAAACGCTGATCGAAGCGATGAACAGCGAAGAGCTGCTGGCGGCGGTGGAAGACTTGGAAGCCGACGATCTGGCCGATTTGGCCGACGATCTGCCGCAGGACGTAGTAGCCGAAGCGCTGCAAACCCGTGATGAAGAAAGAGCGCGCGAGTTCAGGCTGCCATGTCCTACCGCGACGACCAGGTGGGCGCGGTGATGAACTTTTCGAAACCGTCGGCATCCGCGCCGATGTCAGCTGCGAAGTGGTGCTGCGCTATCTGCGCCGTTTCGACAGTCTGCCCGACCATACCGACAAAATCTTTGTGGTGGACGACAACGACACCCTGCGGGGCGTGCTGCCGATCCGCAAACTCCTGGTATCGGCGCCCGAAGAAATGGTGGCCGACGTGATGGCCACCGACGTGGTGCGCTTTCGGCCGGAAGACGACGTCGAAGAAGCGGCGCAGGCGTTTGAGCGCTACGACTTGGTAACCGCGCCGGTGGTCGATGCCGCCGACAAACTGATCGGGCCGTCTGACCGTGGACGAAATGGTGGACGTGATCCGCGAAGAATCCGAAGCCGACATCTTGAATATGGCCGGTTTGAAGGAAGAAGAAGACCTGTTTGCGCCGGTGTGGGATTCGGTGAAAAAAACCGCTGGATGTGGCTGGCGATCAATCTGGTAACGGCTTTTTGTGGCCAGCCGTGTGATCGGCGCCTTTGAAGGCAGCATCAGAGAAAAATCGTCGCGCTGGCGGCGCTGATGCCGATTGTGGCCGGCATCGGCGGCAACTCCGGGCAACCAGACCATCACCATGATTGTGCGCGCGCTGGCCGTCGGCCAGATTTCCAGCGCCAGGGCGATCCGTCTTTTGAAAAAGAAATCGGCGTGGCGCTGGTCAGCAGCGTGATTTGGGGCGGCGTGATGGGGCTGGTGTCGTGGGCTGCTGTACGACAGCATCGGCATCGGCCTGGTGATGGTGGCGGCGATGACGCTCAACCTGCTCTTGGCGGCGGTGGTCGGCGTGCTGATTCCGATTCTGATGGAGCGCTCCGGCCGCGACCCGGCGCTGGGCAGCTCGGTGCTGATTACCGCGGTAACCGATTCGGGCGGCTTTATGATTTTTTCTCGGCTTGGCGACCATGTTTTTTATTGTAGAATATGCCTTATTACATACGGTTTCAGGCAGCCTGAAAAACCGCTGTTTGCTCTTTTCAGGCTGCCTGACGCGCACGGCGTTTGCGCCGGCATAGCTTTACAGAACATAAACTTACGCGTTTGCCCGCGGATTGCCGGCAGGCAGCCTGAAAAGCGGTTTTGCCCCTTTCAGGCTGCCTGTCACCCGGAAACCACACATGATCCACCATTTCGACATCGCCATTATCGGCGCCGGACCTTCAGGGTGCAGTTGCCGCCACCCTGCTTGCCCGCCGCGGCTACCATGTCTGCGTATTGGAAAAAAACAACACTTTCCGCGCTTCGTTATCGGCGAGGCCTGCTGCCGCACGCCATCCAGATTCTGGAAGAAGCCGGCATGGCCGACGCGGTGCAAAAACGGCATCGGCTTCCAATACAAAAACGGCACCGCCTTTTTCCTGGGGCGAGCGCTACGCCAGCTTCAATTTCAACGAAAAACCGCCGCCGGCCCCAGTCACGCCTTTCACGTCCAGCGCGACCGTTTCGACCAGATTCTGATCGACACCGCTATCAAAGCCGGCGCCGAAGTGCGTTTCGGCGAAACCGTTTCCGCCTTCAACAACGGCGGCGACAGCGCCAAAGCTCGGCGTGGAAGACGAAAAGCGGCACCAAATACGTGATCGACACCCATTTCGTGCTCGATGCCAGCGGCTACTACCGCGCGCTGCCGCGCCTGTTGAGCTGGGACATGCCCTCGACGCTGCCGCCGCGCCAAGTCCACTTCACCCATATCGACGACCACATTACCGATCCCGATTTCGACCGCAACAAAAACCCTGGTCTGCGTCACCCCGAGCACCGCGACGTCTGGCTGTGGCTCACCTGCTTCAGCAACGGCCGCTCGTCCATCGGCGTGGTCGGCTCGGGCGAGCATTTTTCGCCGGCATCAGCGGCTCGGAAACGGTGATCGAACAATTCGCCAAAAGAAATGCCGCTGCCGGCGCGGATATTGGAAAAATGCGGTGTGGAACAACGGCTTTCCCGCGCTGTATCTGCGCGGCTATTCGGCCAGCGTCAAAGCGCTGTACGGCCGCCATTTCGCGCTGCTGGGTAATGCCGCCGAGTTTCTCGATCCGGTGTTTTCCAGCGGCGTAACCACCGCCGTCCACTCCGCCAAACTCGCCGCCGACATCATCGACCGCCACTTTCAGGGCGAGAAAGTCGATTGGCAGCGCGAATTTGCCGACGCGCTTAATCTCGGCGTCAATGCCTTTCGTCATTATGTTACCGGCTGGTACGACCAGAGTTTCCAAAACATCGTCTTTTCCGAAGCGCTGCGCGGCGAAGCGCGCCGCCAGCTCACTTCGATATTCGCCAGCTATGCCTGGGATGCCGACAACCCCTTTGTTACCAAGGCCGAACGCAATCTGCGGCTTTTGGCGCAGAATGTCGGCAAACCCGGCTAAGCCCCACCCACCGCCGTTTCAGGCTGCCTGAAAGCGGCGTTTGTCTCGGAAAAGGAAGCCTTATGCAGCATCTGCTTATCGACACCACCAAAGTCAAGCCAAATGGCGCCGCCTGCCCGTCGAAGAGCTGGCGCATCAGCCTGTACGGCGGCGAAAAATCGCTCCGGCGCGTGCTGCCGCAGCTCGGTGCCGAGATGCGGCCTGTGCGCCACCGGCAAACCGCTGCGCCGCATCGCCGCCGAAGCCGAAGCGGTGCTCTCCGCCGCCCGCCGCCCGCGTGGTGCTGGTTTCGCCACGCAAAAAGCTCAAACGGCTGGCTAAGCGTTTTTCAGGGCTGCCTATCCGCAAGCCAGCGTGCGCTATGCCGCCAAATTTGGCAAAAACTCGCCCGCCGGCTGCAGCGCTCAGAATCGAGACAATGCCCCGCACAAGCGGCCTGAAACGGCAAACGCCAAACTGCCGCTTCCCACAGCGCCGCAGATGCCTGCCGTATTCACCCACCGCCACCGCCCGCCGTCCGCACGGTCGCGCCGAAGCAACCTGAAAAAACCGCCGAGCCGGTGTTTACCCTGCTGGCCGATTGTGACCTGCCGCCGGTAAACGAAGCCGAAGTGCTGGCGCTCTTGAAGAAAAACCGTCCCAGAAAAAGCCGCGCTGATGCAGCTTCTGACCGCCAAGCTGCACAGCCCCGCCACCGCCGCGCTGGTCTTGACCCGCCTGCTGCGCAGCGGCCGCATCCGCATCGATGCCGCCGAAAACGTGCGCTACCGATAAACCCGTTCCCGAAAGTCCCCGAAAAATGACAACCGCCAACAATGCCAACACCAAACTCGCCGTTCTGATCGACGCCGACAACGCCCCCCGCCGACATCATCGACCGCCTGCTCGAAGAAATCGCCAAATACGGCATCGCCAGCGTCAAACGCATCTACGGCGACTGGAGCCACGGCCTTTCAAATGGAAAGCCGCCCCTACTGCTCACGCCATCATCCCCGTGCAGCGGTTTGCCTACACCAAAGGCAAAAACGCCACCGATATGGCGCTGGTGATCGACGCCATGGATCTGCTTTACAGCGGCAATTTCGACGGCTTCTGCATCGTTTTCCAGCGATTCCGACTTCACCCGCCTGGTCCCAGCCGCCTGCGCGAAAGCGGGCGCACCGTATACGGTTTCGGCGAAAAGAAAACCCCCGAAGCCTTTCGCCAAAGCCTGCGACAAATTCGTTTACCGAAATCTTCCGCCCTCACAAAACCAAACCAAAGCCCGCAGCGATGGCAAAAACAGCAGTGATGCCGACAGCACCACCGAACCGGCCGCCGACGCCCTCACCCTGATCAAACGCGCCGTGCGCAAAACGCCGACGACTTGGGCTGGGCCAATCTCGGCCCCATCGGCAGCTACATCAACAAAACCAACCCCGATTTCGACTCCCGCCTCTACGGCTACGGCAAACTCTCGGAACTCATCAAATCCTTCGACATCTTCGAACACCGCACCGACAACAACCAGCTCAAGTGCGCCGCCGCAGCGACAAAGCCGCCGAAAAAAACCGAAACCAAAGCAGCCTGAAAGCCAAAAAGCGGCCTGAAAACACCGCCAACAACACCGATGCCGCCGAAAGCAAAGCAAAAGGCCGCAAAGCGCGTAAAAACCGGCAGCGAAGGCAGCCTGAAAAACCAAGAGAGGCGCGCCGCCGCAGACGACCCCAACCGCCCAAACCCAAAACCCGCCGCCAAAACCAAAAACGGCAAACTGCCGGTAACCCGCGTCATTCCCACCGTGCGGCAGGCCGTCGATGCCGCCGCCGACGCCGAAGGCTGGGCGCGCCTGAGCGACGTACTCAAACAGCTCGCCGCGCTCAACATCAACCCGCAAAACTATGAGCTTCGACACCGACCGCGAACTGATCCACGCCATCTACGCCGACTGGCTGCGAAATCAGCCGGCCGCGGCGAGCGCCTGCGCGTCAACAAACGCTTTGTCAGCAAAGACTAAACCGCCGTTGCAACCTTTCAGGCTGCTTTTCTCCACACAAAGCAGCCTGAAAAACAAACTCAAAGCCGCCCTTGCCCGCACAGTCGGCAATCTTAGCCACATCTGCAGCGCCGGTTTTTGCCAAACAGCGTTCCCCAAAACAAGATTCCCCGCCGGCAACATAAGCGGATACCCGATCGTCAATTACCCGCCGCGTTTTTAAAAACTTTCAGGCTGCCGTGCGCAAAGCGGCCTGAAACCCCAAAAGGACAGCACCATGCGCGAACGCCTGCAAACCCCTGTGGCGGCATTACCGCAAGCCGCTGATCCTGCTTGCCGCCGACGCTTTTTCTACACCATACTCGGCGGCCCCACCGCCGAATGCAGCCGCTGCCCGATGCCGCCGATGAGCGCTTGGGAGCGCGGGCTGTTCGCCTTTTTCCTATTTCCTGGTTTTTCGTCGGCGTCTGGTGGATTGTCCTGATCGCCATGGCGCGCAGCAGCAGCGAATTTACAGACTTAGACGGCTGAGTTTTCAGGCTGCCCAGCCAAAGCAGCCTGCAACCCATCTGCGCCCGCCAAAAAGCATTTCAGGCTGCCTTGAATACCCAGGCAGCCTGAAAATATTTGCCGCAGCGGCATTCGCAAAACCAAAGCGCGCCAGCAAAACAAAAAGCAGCCTGAAAGCGGTAAACGCTGTTTCAGGCTGCTTTTGATATTCGCAAAGCATGGCAGCCTGAAAGCGGTTTTGGACGTTTTCAGACTGCTTTGCCGGCTGATGCTGGGCGGCAGTTGGCTCGGTTTGCGGCAGTTCGATCCACGGCCAGCCGTAGCGGTTTAGGGTGTCGCGCCATTGAGCCAGCGTTTCTTGCAGGCTGCCGGCGGCAGGGGTCAGTGCCGGCGGGCAGGTGAGCTGGACGATCAGTCCGCCGGCGGCCTGCGGACAGGGTTTCCAGCCGGCGGGTCATGCCGCGGTCGGGCGGCAGGGTGGCGCGGATGCCGACCAGCAGCTGCACCGGTGCGGCGGCGTGTTGCGAGGCGTTCGGCCCAGCGCCGCCAGCTCGCTGCGTTCGGCAATCACGCCGCAGTCCTGCCAGTCGCGGCCGAGCGGGTCGCGGTACCAGTCGCGCTCGGGATGGGCGGTATCGAGCAGCAGCGCCCAATGCTGGGCGGCGGCGGCCGGCAGCGCGGGCGCAGGGCTGCGGGGTGTCGGCGCGGTGATCGGCGGCGCTGTCGGCTCAATCCTGCGCTGCCAGCGGCCGATAATGGTTTGGTAATAGGGCTGCGACCAGTCGGGCTCCAGACGGCCGCGGCCGTGCCACGAGCAGAACAACCACGCTGCGGCGCGCGGCAGCGAGGCCGTAACAGACGATGCTGCCCAGCAGCAGCCCGCGAGGCGGCGGCATCGCTGGCCTGCGCCTGATTGCGGTTGGCGGCAACGGCGGCGGCATCGGGCACGGCAAAGCCGAGTTTGGCCGGCAGCCAGCCCAGCACCTGCACCAGATGGCCGAAAGCGGCGCTGTCCAACAGCGTGCTTTCCCAGTTGAAGCCGTACTGGCGCACCGAGAGCGATAGCAGTACCGCCAGCGTCATGCCGCCCAGCGCCGCCAGCGAGAGCCGGTGCATGGCCGCGCCAAACGCCAGCGCTGTCACGGCCTGGCGGGCGGCTTCGGCATACAGCCGCAGCATCGCTCGGAAACGGCGTCTTTGCCGCGCAGCCGGTTGTCCGGCGCCAGCAGCGTTTTCGGCGGCCGCCGGCCGAGCGCCGATACCAGCCACAGCAGCAGCATCACGCTGTGGACGCTGAGCACGCCGGCCAGCAGCGGCAGGAAATTCAGGCTGCGCTGCGCCATCAGCGCCCAGCCGGCGGCAAAGCCGGCACCGAGCCACAACAGCGTGGCCAGCCGCAGCAGCTGGTGCAGACGGCGCTCGTGGGCGGCCAGGCGGTCGCGCAGCGCGTGGTCGCAGTCGGCCATTTCGGCGCGGCGCGCCAGCCGCTCGGCAAAGGGCAGCGGGCTGTCGCGCAGGCTCTCTTCGGCCACGCGCGGGTCGGCGGAAAAACAGTGGCCGCGCTGCTCGAGCAGGCGGACGAGTTCGGTTAGAAAATACATAGCGTCGCGGGCGGTTGAAAGCGGCGGATTATGGCGCAAGTGTCGCGCTTCTCAGGCAGCCTGAAACGGCTTTTTGGGGTGCTTTCAGGCTGCCTGCGTTCAAGGGACTGTTGTTGCGGGACAAAAGCAGCCTGAAAGCGGATAGCGGCACCCTGCCCCAAGCGTTTTGGCTTTTTCAGGGCTGCTTTGAGAACGCCATCCGGCGGCGTGTTTTTCAGAACTTTCAGGCAGCCTGAAAGTTCTGTCGCGCAAAACCGCACGCCAAAGCGTGCGATCGGATGGGAGACGGTGCTTATTTTTACCTTTGGCGGCGTCTTTGCCTTTGGCGGTTTTGTCGTCGGTTTTCTTGGCAGCAGCCAGGCCGAGCGATTTTTGCCATTGGGCGGGGTCTTTGACCAGTTCGAGCGCTTTGCGCAGCTGGTCGTCTTTGCTCGGATCGGGCTTGCGGCGGGAGCCGACATCTTCGTCTTTGTCTTTTATCTTTTTGCCGTCTTTGGCTTTTGGCCTGCTCGGCGGCTTTTTCCGCTTCTTCGGCCTGCTGCTCCAGCACGCCGCCTTTGACTTCGTTGGCGCCGGTGGGGTTGTTGATGTGGCCGGACAAATCGGCTTCTCGGCTCTCGAAGGTGCGGTTTTTATCCTGCACTTCCACATCAGGCAGGGATGCCGGTGGCTTGGATCGAGCGGTCTTTGGGCGTGTAGTAGAGCGCGGTGGTGATTTTCAGCGCGCCGCCGTTGCTCATCGGAATCACCGACTGCACTGAGCCTTTGCCGAAACTGCGGGTGCCGACCAATACCGCGCGGCGGTGATCCTGCAACGCACCGGCCACGATTTCGGAAGCGGAGGCGGAACCGGAGTTGATCAAAACGGCCATCGGCACGGTTTTGATTTCCGGCGGCAGGTGCTTTGAGCGGGTCGCCGCCCGAGGGCGAGCAGATAGTCTTCGGGGCGGGATTTGAGTTCCATTGCCGAGGCGGTTGTCGCGGCCTTTGGTGCTGACCACCAGCGAATCGGGCTTCAGGAAGGCTGCCGATACGCCGACCGCGCCGTTGAGCGAGGCCGCCGGGGTCGTCGCGCAGATCGAGAATCACGCCTTTGAGCGGGCCTTTGTTTTCTTTGGAAGCGCGGCAATCGCTTCCAGTAGCGCCGGCACGGTGCGCTCTTGGAACTGGCTGACGCGCACATAGCCGTAGCCGTCTTCCAGCAGGTGGTGGCGCACGCTTTTCACTTTGATCATGGCGCGGGTGATGTTGAGCACAATCGGCTTGGTGCTGTCTTTGCGCGACAGGGTCAGGGTGATTTTGGTACCGGGTTTGCCGCGCACTCACGGCGTCGGTAACGCTCATGCCGCGTAGTGGATTCGTTGTCGATTTTTGACGATGAAGTCGCCGCTTTTTACGCCGGCACGCTCGGCGGGCGTGTCTTCAATCGGCGAGACCACTTTGACAAAGCCGTCTTCCGCGCCGATTTCCATGCCCGAGGCCGCCGAATTCGCCGCTGGTGCTCTCCTGCATGTCGGCATAGCCTTCTTTGTTCATATATTCGGAGTGCGGATCAAGGCCGGAAACCATGCCTTTGATGGCGTTTTCGATCAGTTTTTCGTCTTTTTCGTCGCTCACGTAATTGGCTTTCACCTGACTGTAAACTTCGAGCCATATTGCGCGGGGACGAGATCGGCAGCCTTCTTTTTTCTCGGCGGCCTTATCGGCGGCGATCGACTGGGCGCTGACCGTCAGCACGGCGCCGGTTAAGGCGCCCATAGTGTAAAGGGCGATTTTTCCAGTTTGCTGAGCCATCGGCTGGTTCTCCGTCGGCCGCCTAAAGGCAGCCTGAAAAATACCTCAGGTTTTGCCCGCAGGCAGCCTGAAATCGAAAAAGGCGTAAGGGTATGTGATTTTTGGGACGATGGAAAGTGGCGGTGGGAAAATTTGGCAAAATTTTGCGTTGGCGCGGCATTTTCTGCTGCGCCCCAAGCGTGCGGACGGCAGTTTTCAGGCTGCCTGAAAACCGGCGGTCTTGGGAGAGCCAGTATTGGGCCGCCGCTACGCCCCAATGCGCGGCTTCTTCAAACGCTGAATAGCCGCTCAAATCGCTGTGGGCAAAGACAATGCGCGAGCGGTGGCGGCGCAGCGCCAGCGTTGGTGCATCGTCGAGATAACCCGGCAGCGGCACGCGCATGCCGTGGCCGCGCACGCAGATATCGACCGCTTCCACCCGCCGCCAGAAACCGCGCCCGTAGGCCGCCAGCGAGATCCTGCGCCGCTTCGGCCAACAAATCGTCGGCGGATGCGGCCAGCAGAACGGCGGCGCACCGCTTTGCGGGTCGGCCATATCGAGTGCGGTGTAGGCGGTGAGCAGGGTGCGCTCGGGCGGTGCGCGGCGGATAAATTGGTTGGTGGCGCAGACAAAGCCCAGCCCGCGGCTGCCGTGCACCACGTTGTCCCACGCCAGCTCGCTGCCGCCGCGCTCGGCGGGAAAAGCCTGCCAGCGCGAGATTGGCCACCAGCCACGGCGCATGGGCAGCCTGAAAAACGGCTGCCGGCAAAAAGCCGTAGCGCTGCGGTGCGGCAATAATCCGTGCCGCCGCCATCAGCGGCATCGCGCACAGCACGCGGCGGGCGCGCACCAGCGATCTGGCGGCCGCTGGTGTTGTGGCGCAGCAGCACCGCCACGCCGTCGGCATCTTCCGCAATCGACAAAGCCGATACGTCGCAGCTGGCGGGGCGGGCAAAGAATCCATTCGCGCGCTTCAGGCAGCCGCGCCTGGCGTTTCTAAGCCCGCCTTTTCGCGCAGACATTGCGACGGTTTTCCAAGCCCTGCGGCCAAGTCAGCACCGGCGTGTGGCCGCTGTGGCCGCAGGCGGCGAAATAATGCAGGCCGGCGAAAGCCGAAACGGCGGCGATGCCCCGGCCGTAGTCGTCGCGGCGGCAGTAGTCCAGATACCACAACAGCGCGGGCGAACGGTAGCCCTGCGCCGCCAGCCATTGGGCGAAGGTTTGGCTGTCAAGGCTGCGCCAGCGACTGTCGGCGGACGACTCGCTCACCGGTATGGCAAACAGCGCGCCCATCGCTGCCGTATTGCTGCGCCAGCTGTGCGGTCAGCGCGACGGCGGCTGTCCTTGTCTTGCGCCGGCGGCGAGGCTGCTTTGCCAGCGGCCGTTCAGAGCGAGGCGCTCGTCGGGCTGGCTGACTAGGTCTTCGTCGCGGTAAAGCGGCTCGCCCCGCAGCTTTGCCCCCTGCACCATGCCGAAATCGTCGAGCATCCAGCCGTACCGCGGCGCTTTTCGCGCGAAGAGCTGCGCCAGATAATGCGCGCCGCTGGGGGCGGCAAGAGCGCCGTGGCGGTGAGGCAGCGTTGTTGCCGTTGCGCTCGAAAGCCTTCGGCGAGCAGAAAATCGCGTACGCCGTGGCGCGCCAGATACCAGGCCGCACTCAAAACGCCGCCCGCCGCTGCCCAGTATCAGCGTGTTGCAGCGGTGTTCCGACTGCGGGGCAGCCTGAAAAGTGCCGTCGCGCACATCGTGCCCCGCCGGCAGGCCAGCATAGCGCACGCGCACCGGCGGGCGCGGATTGAGCCAGCGCCAGCCCGCCCACGATGCGGCGGCGCTGCCGGCAAAAACGCGGCATTGCTGAAAACGGCGGCGGGGAAATCGGCATATCGGCGGCGGGCGGCGGGAACACTGAAGCGCGGATTATACGGCAGCGGCGGGCGTTTTTGCTTTTCAGGCAGCCTGACGGCACAGGCGGCCTGAAAGCCGTTTAGCCCGCGCCTTTCAGGGCTGCCTGCTTCTGCTAAAATCGCCCTTTTCCCATCCCGCCCGCAGAGAGCCATGCACGAAATCAAATGCCCGCACTGCCACCGCCTTCACCATCAACGAAGCCAGCTACGCCGACATTCTCAGCAAGTCCGCACCCAGAATTCCAAGCCGAAGTGCATGAGCAGCTCGCCCAAGCCAAGCGCAGGCCAAAAGCGAAAATGGCGGCGCAAGAAAGCCAAAAGCCCAGCAGCAATACAGCCAAAAATCTCGCGCAAAAAGACGCGCAAATCGCCGCGCTCCAGCGCAAATCGCCAGCCACGAAAAAGACAGCCAGCTTGCCATCGCCAACGCATCAGGCAGCCTGAAAAACCGAGTTAGCCGAAAAAGAGCGCCAACTTGCCGGATTGCAAGCCCAAAACCAAGCGCTCGCCCAACGCATGACGCTGGAGCGCGAACTCGCCATCCGCGAAAGCCCTGTCCGCCAAAAGCACGAACTCTCGCGCTTGCCGCCCAACTGCAACTGCGCGACAGCGAAAACCAACTCGCGCAAAAACGCCCTGCGCGAGCGCTACGAAAATCAGCTCAAACACAAAGACAGAAGAAGTCGCCTTCTACAAAGACTTCAAAGCCCGCCAGTCCACCAAAATGGTCGGCGAGTCTGGAAGCACATTGCGAAACCGAGGTTCAACCGCATCCGCACCACCGCTTTTCCGCAGGCTAAGTTTGGCAAGGACAACGACGCTTCCGGCGGCAGCAAGGGCGACTACATCTTTCGCGAAAGCGACGAGCACGGCAACGAAATCATCTCGATTATGTTTGAGATGAAAAAACGAAGAGCGACGAAACCGCCAGCAAAAGAGAAAAACGAGCACTTTTTCAAAGAACTCGACAAAGACCGCCGCGAAAAATCCTGCGAATACGCGGTGTTGGTGTCGCTGTTGGAAAACGATAACGAGCTGTATAACGGCGGCATCGTCGATGTTTCCTACGCCTACCCGAAAATGTATGTGGTGCGGCCGCAGTTTTTCCTGCCCATCATCTCGCTGCTGCGCAATGCCGCGCTCAATTCGCTGCAATACAAGCAGGAAGTGGCGCAGATGCGCGCGCAGAATATCGACATCGCAATTTTGAAAACGAGCTGGACGACTTCCGCGAAAAGTTCGGGCGCAACTACCGCCTGGCCAGCGAGAAGTTTCAGGCTGCCATCGAGCATATTGACGACACCATCCGCCACTTAGAAAAACCAAAGCCGACCTGCTCGGCGCCAGAAACAACCTGCGCCTTGCCAACAACAAAGCCGAAGATTTGACCGTGACTCACGCGCAAAAATCCGACCATGAAAGCCGCCTTCGCCAAGCTGGCTGCCGGGCAGGCACTGGGATGATCAGGACTGAAAGCCGCTAATTTTGCGCTCATTCGGCAGCGCTAAGATGGCCGGCGTTTACCCGCAACGAAAGGACAAAAATGCCATCAAATACCTGAGCGCCGCCGCCTTGGCGCTTATCCGCCCTGCTGCTGGCCGCGCCGGCTGCCGCCGACAATGACTGGGACGACGGCTACCGCCACGTCGCAGCCACTACAAAGCCAAAAAGCGGCAAGAAATCCCGACAGCGCCAGGGCTTTATCGGCCCCGATCAGGGCACGGCGCGCGGCGCTGGCACGGGTGGGCGGCCGCGTTAAAGACGTGGATTTCGATTACGACGACGGCTATCCGCACTACGATGTCGAAATCGTCAAAAAAACGACCGCGAATACGATGTGAAAGTGGATGCCCTCAGCGGCCGTGTGCGCTCGGTGCGCCCGCGACGACTAAACATCCGCCGCTCCACTGCCGCCCGAGCCGCCGCGCCCGGGCGCTTATTCAGGCTGCCTGTACCGTCAGAGCAGCCTGAAAGCAGCCTGAAAACGCCATGCGGCCGTTTTCAGGCTGCCTGCTACAATCCGCGCCGCCTTGTTTTCGGGATTGCCCATGAACTTCCTTATCCGAGCCGACGCATCGCTGACCATCGGCAGCAGCCGCATCATGCGCTGCCTGACGCTGGCGCGCGCGCTTAAAGCCGACGGCCACGGCGTGCATTTTCGTCTGCCGCGCCCTAAGCGGCCATCTGGCCGATTGGATTCGGGCGCAGGGTTTTTGCCTGCAGCCTGCTCGGAGTCCCGATACGGCAAGCAGGCGGCCTGAAAAACCCCACACCGCCCGTTGCCGGCGCCCCACCGCACGCCCATTGGCTGCCGGTATCGCAAAAACGGGATGCCGCCGACTGCGCGCCGCTGATTGCCTGCGCAGCCTCCGAGTGGTTATTTGCGACCACTACGCGCTCGATGCGGTGTGGCAGCGCGCCGCCCGCGCGGTGTGCGGCTCGCGGCTGATGGTGATCGACGATTTGTGCGACCGCGCCCACGATGCCGATCTGCTGCTCGACCAAACGCTCAAGCGCCGCCGCCAAGACTACGCCGGTCTGCTGCCTGCCGGCTGCCGCGTGCTGGCGGGCACGCGCTATGCCCTGCTGCGCGACGAGGTTTGCCGCCGCGCGTCCTGCCGCGCTGGCCGCCCGCACCGCAGAACCCAAGCAGCCTGAAAGCCGCATCCTGCTCAATCTGGGCGGCGTGGACGAACGCCGATTACACGCTCGCGGTGCTCAAAACGCGCTGCAGCCGCTGGTGCAGCCTGAAATTCGCGCTCACGGTAGTGATGGGTGCCACCGCGCCGCACACCGCCACCGTGCGCGAATTTTGCCGCCGCCGCACCCCTACCTGCCGCGTACTGTCGGCCGCCGACAATATGGCGCGGCTGATGGCGCAGGCCGATTTGGCCATCGGCGCGGCGGGCAGCACGTCGTGGGAGCGCTGCTGTCTCGGCCTGCCGACGCTGCTGCTGGTGCTGGCCGACAACCAGCGTGCCGTTGCCGCCGCGCTGCAGCAGGCCGGCGCGGCGCTGGTGCTGGAAACGCAGGGTGTCCGCCCCCGCCTTTGCCGCCGCTGCTGCGCGAGCTGCAAAGCGGCAGCTGCCTAAATGTCGCAGGCCGCCGCCGCGCTGTGCGACGAGCGGGCGTTAAGCGCGTACTGCGCCATTTGGATGCCGACACAGACTTTTCAGGCTGCCTTCGTGCGGCCGGCGCGGGAAAGAAGACAGCGCCCTGCTCCACCGCTGGCGCAACCACCCCGATATCCGCCGTTTTATGTTCGACAACTGCGAAATCCAGTGGCCGAACCATGAGCAATGGTTTGCCCGCGCACTCACCGATGCCGATTTTTCCATGCTCGTTTACTGCGCCGGCGGCGAGCCGCTGGGCTACGCTTCTTTCCGCCGCCGCGATAGCGCGTTTACGAGATCGGGGCTTTTACACCGCGCCCGACGCCCCGCGCGTCACGGCACGCGCCTGGGCGGATGGCGCTGCAATACTGCTTGCCGAACTGGGCGCCCGCCGCGTGCTCGCCCGCGTGCTGCCGCCAATGCCGCCAACCTTGCCCTGCACCGCAAACTCGGTTTTTGCCGAAGGGCAGCCTGAAAACGACGGCAGCCGCTGTTTCGCCCAGGAAGCCGCCGACTTTGCCGATTAGCCTGCTTGCAGGCAGCCTGAAAGAAACTCTTTACCCGCCTGTACAAAGACCATGAACACCCAAACACGCCATCCCCTGCACCCCGATATGCGCACGCTCTATATTCTGATTGCCCTGAACGTGCTGGTTTTTCTGATGCAGCAGTCCGGCGCCCTGTCCACCGAAGCCGGCGCGCTGTGGTATCCGCAAAACGAAGCCTACGCGCCCTACCAGTGGCTCAGCCATATGTTTTTGCACGCCGATCTGGCGCATCTGCTGCTGAATATGTACGCCGTCGGCATGTTCGGGCGCTATGTGCTGCAGGTGTGGGGCGAAAAACGCTTTTTGCTGCTGTATTTTCTCGGCGGACTTGGTGCGGCGGCGCTCTATCTGCTGTGGGTGTATGTCAAACTGCAAACCGGCGGCAGCAACGCGCTGGCTTATGTGCATGTAATCGGCGCTTCCGGCGCGGCCTTTGCCATACTGGCGGCGTTTTCGACGCTGTTTCCCGATGCGCCGCTGTCGCTGATGTTTGTCCCCGTCGCGTTTAAGGCCAAGCATTTCGTGCTGGGGGCTGGTGGCCTGAAGCCTTTGCCGAAATCAGCGGCGTGTCGCTGTTCTGGCAGCAACATCGCCCACGTCGCCCACATCGGCGGCGCCCTTGCCAGCTGGCTGCTGGCCTGGTGGTGGCAAACGCGCCGGACGCGCTGAATACGGCTGCCTTGCTGACGGAAAAGCAGCCGAAAAGCCACTGGTATGGGTTTTCAGGCTGCTTTTGGTTTTGCCCGCTCAGCCGGCGTGGCGCCTCCTGCCATTTGCCAGCTTGTCGGCAAACGGCCATTCGACGCTGTCGAGCAGGTTTTTGAGTGATCGGTCCCAACTCGGTATCGCCTTCAATGTGCAGCTTGCGTTTGAAAAACAGGGTGTCGGGGTCTTCTTCGCGCAGCATCATGCGCAGAAAATCGACGGCGTTGGCTGCCAGCCGCAGATCGGGCGCGCCGTCGAACGCAGCGTCGGTAAACTTTTCGGCGTCGGCGGAAAAGCGCACGCGGATGCCGGCATCGAGCACGTCGATTTCGAATTTGCGGCCGTTAAACAGCGCCATATCGGCCGGCAGCAGGCCGCGCTCGAGCATCAGGTTGAGGGTTTTGACCAGCGCGAAACGCGGCGGCAGGCGGGCAGGCGGCGGCCGATGCCGGCGGCAAACGGCGGCAGGACGATGTCAGGCAGTGGCATATTGTTTCTCCAGTTGTTTGAGATGGACGGCTTCGATGCCGGGCTGGCCGCGCCAGTAGCCGTCCACCGGCGTGCCGGTGGCGTATTCCTGCAGCTCGGCGCAGGCGGTGTCGGCATCGGTGGTACCGTCGAGCACGGCGCGGTGCAGCTCGATGATGCGCGGCATTTCGATCAGCTGCGGCGACAGGCGCAACACGCCGACGCCGGCATCGGCAATTTCCTGATGCGGCGGCAGCATCTGGCTGCCGTAGGACATGGTCTGGATGCCGTTGATGGTGAGAAAGGGCTTGTGCTCTCGGGTGTTCATGGTCAGGCCGTGCTCGTGGTCTAGGCAGCGGAACTCGCAGCTGTCTTTATTGAGATTGTAGTGGCGGGCGGTAAAGCAGCGCGAAGAATAGGCCAGCGGGATTTTGCCCCAGGCAAAAAGCTCGGTTTCGATGGCGGGCTCCGGACAGGGCGATGGCGGCGACTTTGTCGCGCGCAAGTTCGGCAGGGGGTGACCCAGCGGTATGCGCCGGGTTTTGGAAGAGTTGCAGGGTGGCTTCGTTGTGCAGATGTTGAGGCTGGCACCGGCCACGAAGGGGATACCGTGTTCGCGAGCAAGTTTGACCCGCGCCCATATCGTTGGCTTCGATTTTTGAATTGGGTTTGGCCGGTGATTTTGCGCAGGCGTTTCAAATCGGATTCGCTTTCGAGCAGCACTGCAGGAGAAAGGATGATTTCTTTGCCGCTGTCGGCGAGGTCTTGGGCGAGCCGAACCGGTCGTCGAAACGCATTTTCTGACGACGAGAGCAGGCGGTTTCGCCCAGATAGATGGTGTCGAGCGGGCTGTCGAGCATTTGGACGTAGAATTCGAGCAGGGTTTCTTTCTGCCAGAAAAATTGGATGGGGGCGAGGGAGAGTTTCATGGGTGTTCCTTGTTCGTTTTAACAGAGTTGAAGATGTTGCCTTCGGGCTTTGTTTCAGCCGTTTTTCCGGGTAATCCGCTTATGGTCTTCAACGTATAACGCTGCGGCATGCCGTTGCGGCCATGCCGATGGACGGCATTGTCGTCATCGGTCGTAGGTAAAACTGCGCCGCCGCACAGATCATCCGGCTGATTTGAAACAACAGCCTGCCGCCAGCCAAAGACGGTTTGCCACCACGCACTGCCGTTTACCCAAGTCAGCAATATTACGGATAAATACACCACGCCCGCTATCGAACGGGCATCTGCCAAGTTATACAACGCGTAGGCGGCGGGACTGCACTTTCGGTAGCCTATTCGTTCTACCTCGCTGTCCCATCATCGGATTGAACAACATGATTTTCCCGAAAGCAAACATAGGGTTCCCTCTCGTTGTCCAGCATTTCAACATACAGGGCTACGCCTCTTGTGTGCAGTAATAGCCTGTTTCCGTGCTCCTGCTACCGCGATGCAGTCGGCGCAGCGGAGAAACACGCATCCGGGAGGAAACATCCAGGCGCGGTGCTGCTGCTTTCCACCAAAAGACGACACCATGTGGCGCTTCATGCGAAGCCGTGCGGCGCATCGTCCGCCGTTTGGAAGACGGCGGCTTCAATATCCGTCGTCGAACGCGCCTACCACCGCGCGGGGCATTACCTGTTTTCCGGTGGAAAGCCGCTGGCACAAAGCTGTTTGCCAACGCCCGCCGTTCCCCACGGGGACTACGCATGGCCGCCGCCCGCGACGCGCACTGGCGCAGGCGCCCGGGCTTTCCACGGCCGGCAATGGGGCAAGGCCGTCTGCAAAACTTCAAAAGCAGCCTGCACTGTTGCAGACGGCCTTCGGGCTGCTGAGGGTATTCCGCCGCCAAAACCAATCAGATGTTCGATTTGGCTCATCCGCACCGCACCTTTGTCGGCGGAAGCGGCCATCTGCTACGTGAGAGTCCGTAAGTCGGATACTTGTATCCGACATTTATATTGATCGAGGGTGCCGGATTCGAAATCTGACCTAAGGCTGCTTTTTCAGGTAGCCTTTCAGACGGCGAGGCGCCGTCTGAAAACTCTCACCGAGCCGCATATGCGCCCAGCGTGCTGGCTGCCTTCGGACACCTTACCCAAAGCCGCGTACATGAGGGTTACCGCGGTCGTGCGCGGGGGTCGGCTGCGGCTGCGTCAAGAGCCTGCCGCAGCGCGCGGGTAACCTGCGAGGTGTACATCGAGGCTGCGCTGGCGGCCTTCCACCTTCACTGCCGCCACGCCGATTTTTAATCAGCTGCGGCAGAACTTCCAACACGTTCAGGCTGGTCGGCTCTTCCAGCGCGTAATAGGTTTCGTCGTTTCACTTCAAAGCGGCCTTTGCACAGCGTCGGATAGCCGGCCGGCTCGTCGGGGTTGAAGCGGTCGATCAGCACGCGGTTTAAGCGCGCACGTCCATGCGGTCGGGCGGCTGCTCCCAGCGCACTCGCCTTTGGCCGGCGAACACACGCCCTGCATGTTCGGCGACTCGCCCGTGGCGTAGCTCGACAAAAATGCAGCGCCCTTCCACCATCACGCACAGGCTGCCGAGCGCGAACACTTCCACTTCGACATCGGTGTTTTCGATCACACTGCGCACCTGGTCGATGGTCAGCACCCGCGACGGCACCACGCGGCGGATGCCGAACAGATCGCGCATCAGGTTGATCGCTTCGTAATTGGTATGGCCGAACCCTGCACCGACATATGCCAGACGCAGGTTGCGGATGGCGCTTACGAGCATAGGCCATCAGCGCCGGATCGGCGACAATCACCGCGTCCACGCCCAGCGACGCGGCGGTATCGACAGCGCCGTACCAGCGCTCCACTTCGCCGGCCTGGGCAAAGGTGTTGATCGCCATCAGCACATGGCGGCGCGCGCTCGCAGGCATGAGGCGATGCCGGCGGCGAGCCGATTTCATATCGAAATTCAGGCCGGGAAAAGTGCGCGCGTTGGTTGCGTCTTTCAGACCCGAAGTAAATGGTGCTCGGCGCCGTTATCGACGGCGGTTTTTCATCGCGGGAGATTGCCGGCGGGACACACCAGCTCGGGGACGGTTCTCACTTTGTCTGCTCCTTGTTTTTGTTTTCAAACGATGCGCTTGCGCTTTTTCCGGCATGCTTAAACGCAGCGGGCGCCTGATTCTAAAATCAAGTGTCGCCGGCCGCCCTAAAGGCTAATTTGACTTGACGGGTTAGCAAAGGCGAAAAAGCGGCTGAAAATTTCTTCAGGCTGCCTGAAAAACAGCGCCGTTGCCCGGATACAACTTTTACGTGCACAGTCAATAATTTTCATTTGAGAATCGCATCAACGGGCTTACAATCCGCCGCCGTAAGAATCGGACAAAACGTCCCCCAACCAAATCCGGCAGCCTGAAACTGCCGCTTTTTGTGAAAGCACACACCGATGAAACACCCACCGCCACAAAACCTTTGTGCTGATGCTGTAGCCGCCGCCAGCTGCATCAACCACACTATTGTGAAAATCAACGGCGTTGTTTTACACTTTTCAGTTTCGGATGCAGACCCAACTGGCAGGTTTGCCGCTTGTCAAGAATGCCGCAAGGCACAGCGAAGACCGCATGGTTCTAATAAGCGGCAAAAACCTGCCAAATCATCATGCAGCCGAAAAACGAAAGCCGGGCAGCCTGAAAAAGTGTAAACAACGCGACGCTTTTCCAACATCGTATAACCTGGTGTACGGCGGCGGTGGCCGCGCCCCGGCGTCAATACTTTCGACAGCCGGGGCAACAACACCCGCCAAACCGAAATCCTGAAAACCGCCGCGCTGTACGCCAACGACTCGGTGTATTTTTCGGCGACAAATGGTTGTTTCGGCGGCGCCGTCTCGACTACTACGACCAGTACGCCGGTCGTGCCAACAGAGCCGGCGTGTTCAAAGCCAATACCGACAACCACGGCTGGAGCCTGACCCCGCAGCTGGGCGCAAGCTACCGCATCACCCCACAATGGTCGCTCTATGGCGGCTATTCGTCGTCTTTCCGCCCGCAGGTGTCGATTGCCAACGCCATCCCCGGCGGCGCCAAACCGAAAAAAAGGCCGCTCGTTTGAAATCGGCGCCAAATTCTCCGGCAAACAGCTTTCCGCATCGCTGGCCGCCTTCCACATTCTCAAAGAGAGCGTGCGCTATGTGAGTCGATAACGGCGGCGGCACCGAAGAGCGCTTCGCCGGCCGCGCCCGCTCGATGGGCTTTGAAGCCGAACTCGGCGGCCAGATTACCGACAGCTCGGCGTCAATGCCAACTACGCCTACACCGAAACCAAAAACGCTCGAAGCCGAGAAGCCAAAAGCCCAAAGAGGCCTGCCGCTGACGACACCCGCGCAACCAGTTCGGCCTGTATCTGACCTACGACTTCGCGGAGGCGCTCGGCGGCCGCTGGCGTGCCGGCGCCGGCGCCAAATACAACGGCGCCCTGGTATATCGGCCGCAATGTTGAAAGCGGCCAGCGCCTGTGGAAAAATCCCCGCCGCCACCGTTGCCGATGCCTTTATCTCCTACGACACCACCGTCGGCGGCCGCAAACTCAACCTGCGGCTCAACGGCAAAAACCCTGACCAACCGACGCTGTATTACCCGTCCACCGTCGGCTCTTCCACCAGTATCCGATGATTGCGCTGGGCAGCCCGCGCGAAAATCAGCCTGTCGGCCCGCTTCGACTTCTGACGGCGGATCCCGCCCCGCCGGGCAGCCTGAAAACCAAAGGCGGCCTGAAACACGCCGCGCCGCAGTTTCCTGCGGGCGGCGTGTTTACCTGTGTTTTTCAGGCTGCGCTGGGACTTTCCAGGCTGCCAGCGGTGCCTGAGTTTCTACCATTTCCCCTAATTCCTAGGGGCTCGGGGTGGGGCGCCTGCTGCCTGCGGCAATGCCTGCGGACGTCTGCAAGGAAGCAAACAAAGCGGTTCTGCGAACTGCCACCCACCCCGTCCCTCCCCGAGCAAGCGCAGGAGAGGAGATTAAGCGGCGGGCATTGCCGGCTTTCAGGCTGCCTGTTGATCGGTCGGAGGCAAAGAAAATCCGACCGATAAACTTTCAGGCTGCGTTGGCGGCCAAGATTTTTCGACAATCTCGCCGCTGTCTTTTGGACAAATCAGGGAATCTTCGCCAGCTGCTGCAGGATGTCGAGCACCAGCGCACGGCGTTTGGGGTTCCAGGCTGCGGCGAGATGTTGAAGGCCTGCACCAGCCGCGAGGCGACTTTGCGGGTTGAAGCGGTCGATTTCTTCGATTTTCCCGGCGATAAAGCGGTAGCCCGAGCCGTCGGCGGCGTGAAAGTGCGGGATGTTGCGGGTAAAGGTATTTAAGAGCGCGCGCACTTTATTGGGGTTTTGCAGATCAAAGGCCGGATGCTTTAAGGCAGCCTGAATCTGCGCAGGGGTGTCGGCGCGGCGGCTGGAGAGCGATCAGGCTGGAAATATTTGCCCATCACCAGATCGTCGCTGCGGAACTTGGCGGCAAAGCGCTTGAGCAGCTCGTCGCGCAGCGGGCTGGGATTGCTGTTGATCGCGCTCAGGATGCCCCATTCGTGGGTCATGTTCTGCGCCATCGCTTCGTAGTTTTGCGCCACTTGCGCGATGTGCTCGGGGGCGGCGCGCAGGATCAGGCGCGGCGGACGTTGCGCAGAGCGCGCCAGCCGGCTTGCCAGTTCGGGCGCGTAATTGGCAGCGGTCGCTGCTACTTTCCTGCTCGCGGGCTTTGTGGCAGGCGCGTCAAAACTCGGCTTTGTGAAGGTGTGGCGGCAATCAGGTCGAGCAGCACTTGCCGTGGCGCGCGGGCGCGTGCAGACGACAACCGGATCGAGATTGTAGCCCGTCGCGGCCGGCGGCCATCAGTTCGGCTTCGGCGGGAACGATGCATCAGGGGCAGCCTGAAAGGCCGGATCGATGTCGGCGCGCAGCGCATGGCCGAACGGCTCTGACGCAGCGCTTCGTGCGGCGCTGCCCGGCGGGCTGCCGGCCAGCAGCGCTTCGGCTTCGTGGCGGCAACGGCGCGGCGCAACGGGAGGTTTGTCGGCTTCGCGGGCGAAGAGTCGGATCGATGCGACAGCAGCGGCGCGTCCCGCGTCGCTATAAGGATGGTGAGAGGTAGCCGGGGCGGAGAAGCCGCGCAGTACAAGGCAGCAACGCGCGCGCGGTTGGTACGCCGAGCTCAGATCCTGCTCAGCCTGACCGGTTGGGCAGCGCACGTCTTCGCTGAGCGGTTTGCTTTCGACAGCCTGAAAGACGGGCTACTGCGTCTCGGCGTGGGCGCCAGCGGCCGACCGAACAGCGCGATTTTCAGCGGCAGCGCGCGGCCTGTTTTCCGCCTTATCCGGGGAGTGGCAGCGTGCGCTGTTTGTCGCGCCAGAGACAAAGTCGCCCGTTGTCTTTCGGGCTGCGCTAGAGCGTCGAGGCGGCGTGCCGAGCCTGAGACTGCACCAGCGGGCGAACTGTTTCGAGAAATCGAAGCCGTGGCATCGGCCATCGGCGCACGCGCGGAAGTCGTCGCAGACAACCCGCCGCTGTCGTGGCGCTGAAATGAGGCTTCGCACGCTGCTGGAAGCCTTCTTCGCGCCTACAAAGGTGTATTACACGCGCTCCGCCAGCGCCTCGTACGCAGTGAGCGTGTAGAGATTATTCATTCCACATGCCAGCTGGCCAGGGCGCACCGGATGCCGCCATCCGCGCGCGTCTTCAGAAGTGGAGCGCTGGCGCAGATAGCGACTGTTTTCGAGTGCGCCGCACGCCGCGGCCGGCGCAGTCGGCGGAAAATTCTGGTCGCGGAATACGGTCAGGCCTTCTTTTGTGCGACAGTTAGAACCAGTCGCGGCGAAGGTTGCGCCGGTTACCCGTCCAGTTGTGGCCAGGTAATTCGTGGGGCGACCACGCTTTCCGACGCGCTCGAGAATCGGCGTCGGTGGCGGTGCGGCGGTCGGCCAGCCACGCGCGGGAGCTGTTGAAGATGTTCAGGCGCTATCTGTTCCTCGCGCCCATGTTGAAATCGCCCGGCCACGACCGTCGGCACGTCCACAAATCGTATTCCAGGCCGAAGCGCGGGTTTCGTCCCGCTTCATCGCGTGCTTGAGGCGACTGGTCGCAGCCCGCTTGTCAGCGTCGCTGCCGCGGTGAAAAAGATTCCAGCGCCGCTTTCTGCGCGCTCCGGCATGGTGAGTGAAGCGCTGTCGGACGTGCGCACGCAAAGTCGCCAGCGCACCAGCCTGGAGGCTGGATGGCTGGGCTCGCGAGGGGTGTCCCGATTCCAATTGTGGCGGCCGTTGTCAACTGCGGGCCGGTCAGGTTGCCGTTGAAGCTGGCGCGGAAAAGCGGCTCCTGCTCAGCGCGTCTGATCGCGGGTGGTGTGTTGCCCATCACGTCAGGAGGCGGTCGGGGTGGAAGAGTGATTTTGCGGAAGCCCTTCGGCTCGCGTCTGGTAGTATGCGTGCCGCCGCCTTTCATATTGTCGGCGTTTTGTTTTCAGTGCGGATGAAGCTTGGTGCGCTTACGCTGGCGTAAACTGAGCTCGGCAGGGAACGGCGCACGATGGTCGCGTTTCGCCGGCGGCGGCAGGCTGAGCGCTCTCGGGCAGCGTTGCGGCGGGTAACTCCGCCAGCGACGGCAGTTCGGCCGAACCCTGCAGCGCCAACGCGCCGGCACCGTGCCTGCGGCTCTGCCGACCCGTCGGCGCTAACCAGCGTGTGCTGCTCGCTGCGGATATCGAAATCAGGGCGCACCTGCGGCACGCAGATATTCAGGCGCGCGGTAGTCCTTTCAGCGTACCATTGCGGTTTTGTGCGGCAGGAAGGTTGCAGCTGACTCCTTGTCTGTTTGGAAGCGGCGTATGCAAAACTTTTCAGGCTGCCGCACTGAAAATGCGCCGCCTTACCACCGCGCAATACCCGCCGATATGGTGAGCAAAGATGAAAAGAAATCTACGGCAGTTAGCTCGCCTTGCCACCGTACGATAATATTACCTGTCTTCAGCTCGCGCGCTATATCTTCATTTGCGACTCACCGCAGCTTCGGCGTCCGGCATCCAGCCGGCGGCGTGGTAATCGCGCATCGCCGCCGCTCGCGGTCAGCACTCCCGAAAGCCCAGCCCTATGAAGAGTTCAAAAGGCGGCCTGAGGCTGTTTACAGGTGGTTTGCGCAGCGGATTTGGTCGCGAGCAGGCTATGCAGGGGCGCAAACCGCAGCAGGGTTGGACTGCCACGGCGAGGATTTGACAACAACTGTGAGCCTGTTTATAACGTGACAGCTCACTCACAATACTCAGTGTAAACGGCTATTCCACCGAAACCAGAAACCCTCACCGACCGCGGCCACCACTCTCGCGCCGCGCCGTCTATGCCGGCAGTTCGGCGCCCACCAGAACAGGCGTCTGGCGGATGATTGCCGAAGCGCTGGCCGCTGTTTGACGAGCTGAGTCGTTGCTATCGGCATCAGCGCCGGCTCAGCACCTACGCATCGACGGGCGGCCGCGCCATGCTCCGAAGAGCCCGTACTGCGGTTTTTCCCGTGTGCGCGTCGGTTCAGCACGCTAGCAGGGTCCATGGTGGAACTACGCGTTCGGTGGGCGACGCCGGCTTTATCGTGCGCGGCGTCCGCACCGCCCTCGGACTTTGAAATGCGAGACGCGCCGTGCGCCATCAACGCCGATTTGCAGCCGGACATCCGCACCGTCTTTCCTGATGCCGCCGCGCGGGATCGTCGAAATCTCGTCCACCATATGGTCAAAGGCCTGGTCGGCCCGACAGCTGGCGGCAGATGGTTGCGCCACGCTGCGTGCGAGCGGTATACCGCCGGATGATTGAAGACCAGCTTGGCGGCACTTCGACCAAAGCAGCCTGAAAGCCAAAGAGGACAGCCTGAAGAAACCGAACCACAAGGTTTTCGGGCTGCCTTTTTCTGTCTACCATGCCGGCGAGGGGCAGCACGCGGGCGCGTGCCACTCTGTCTCTGTAACAGCAAAATCAGTGTCAGACTATCGCGTGTCGTACGATCTTGCACTAAGCTAGCTAAAATCATGAAACACGCTCTTCTTTGCCGCCGTTGTCCGGCGCGCTGCCCACATCCGGCCCTTGCCGAAACCATCCCGCACGCCGATGGAAACTGGGCCCAGAAGTTGAGGGCGTGCCGTTTTGACCGAGCTGCGGCTCGTCCATCGACGCCGAGCCCGCAAAACCCCAATCGTTTCTTTCCCACGAAAAGCTTCACGGCGACCGCGGCCCCAATGCCGACAGTGGTGGCTATCAAATCTTCCGCCAACAAACTTCCGCCCAACATCGGCCATTTGGAAATCAAACCAGCGGCACGATTAAAAACTGCGCGACATCCCGCTCAAGACGCCGGCAGCGAAACCGCTCGCAGCTGCCCAACCCCAAAGCTACAGCTACTGTCATCAGAAACCGTGGTGGATGTTAATAAACGCCCCCTTGCAGCGCGACATCCACCGGCATCGACAGTGAAGGGCTGGCGGCATGAAGAGACAGCACCTTCTGGGTCATCCGGTCGACTACGCCCGCATCATCTGCACTGACGCACATGGCTTCAGGCTCGACACACGCATGAGCCCGCGCGCGGCAAACGCAACGCGCCGCCACGCCGTACCATCTGTCGCGCCCCAACCGCGGCATGGAAGGCTTGACCACCACGCCGAGCAACCGCGTGCTGGTCGGCGTCATGCCGTGATCCGCGCTACTGGCACAACCCGAGCAGATGCGGTGAAAAATGAATCGGTAACGCGCATTGTGTCGTTTGATTTGGCGACAGGTAAAACCAAAACAGCCTGTACCGCCAAGGCGGCAGCTGGAAGAAAACTCCGAAATCCGCGCCATCGACGAACACCGCTTTTTGGTGGACGAGCATCAACGGCAAAAACGCAGAAAACACGTTGTTGATTGATTTGCGCGGCGCCACCGACGTTTCCGGACCCCACCGACAGCGAGAAAGCGGCTTAAAAAGTAAACGGCAAAAGCCATCAAGAAAGACGCCTGGAAGAACTCGCCGCCGCCGGCATCAAGCCTGTGAGCAAAATTTTGGTGAGCGACGTGAGACGTGAACTTCAATCCGTCAAATTTGAAGGCATGTGGGTGGCAGACGGCGGCAAAACACTGTGGATCATCAGCGACGACGATTTTCGGCATCGGTTCCGGGCGACCACACCATCGTCCCCAGACGCCTGCCCAACGGCGAAACCGACGCCACGCGCTGTACCGCATTCCCGTTGAATATCAAATAAAGCACGAAAGCAAAGGCGGCCTGAAAAACAAGCGAAGCGAGTTCAAGCTGCTTATCACCGCTGTCGTATGCGGCGGATGAGGAAAGGCCGTCTGAAAGCGGGTTTTCGGGCTTTCAGACAGCCTGATTGTTATCAGAAAGCAGCCTGAAACCCCCGTTTTCGGTTTTCAGGCTGCTTTAACAGTCAAACCATGCTTTCAGGCTGCCCACCACCCTCGCACCTTGCCAATCGCATCGCACGCTCCACGCGATGCGCGCAGCGCAGGGATGGCGGCGTTGATCTGCCGTTGATGGTACGCGTGGCGGTGGTTTTCAGACGACGCCTTCGTCTGCCAGTTGCACGACTTTGGCGAGGAGTTTCGCCTTGGCGCGGTGCAGGCTGTCGTCGCCTGCGCGGCAAGGTGAACATGAATTCCCAGTGCAGCGAGATGCTGCGCTTTCAGCGGGTTGGGCGTCGAGAACGTCCGGGTCGTCAATCAGTGCGATGCGGCTTGCGGCGCGAGCAGTTCCGCTCGGCAGGTAATGTGCTGCGCTGTTGGTTGGTGGAAAATGCACCCACGATGAGCGCGCCGATGCTGACACGGCCACTTGTTCAGAGCAGTTGCTGATGATGGTTGATGACGTAATCCGCGCCGACGACCCGATTCACTCCGGACGCGAGGCGGTGGCGATGGTTTGGATGTCGGTGAGCGTTTTTCGGTAGCTGGATGGTGATTGAACCAACGCCGCCCGCACCGCCCACCAGCAGCAGCGCGACTGCCGCCGGCACGGGTTGTGTTCACGTCGAGGCGGTCAGGCAGAGTTTCCTGACGCAGTCAGCGCGGTCAGCGCAGCGCAGCGGCAGCGAAATCGAGCGTGCGCGGTTTTGCGGGCGACGATGCTCGTCCGCACCGCCTGCAACTGCGCACTACGCCAGAGCCGGGGCGGTTAATCACGCCGGCGTAGTGACTTTCGCCCGACCGATACTGCCGCACGCCGCTGCCGACGGCGACGACGCGCCGCATCGCAGCAAATATGCGGGTACTGCGCTGCAGACGTATGCGCAGCGCGGATCGACGTCGGCGGGATTGATCGACACGGCACGCACTTCGACCAGTAAATCACGTTCAGATTACTGCGTTTCCGGCGTGGGCGGCGGCTCGATGTCAACGAGCGGTTTCGTCGCTAACGGGCAGCAGACGGCGAGTTGAATCCGATGGCTGCATTTGATGCTTCTCCGTTGACGCTAAAGGGACGTGCATCTTAGTGCGGGCGCACGTGCTGTTAAGAACGCACTTATTTTTCAGTGAGGTTACTTGTGGATGCTGCGAGAGCCGTCTGAAAGCAAGACCCGTGTGGACATCAGTGCGCCCGACCACAAACCCTGCCAAAGAGGCGGCCCAGCCTGAAATAGTTTGACCTTCGGCCATCAGAAGGCTTGCTCTGGCGGGTGCTGCGCCATTGCACGCGCCCTGCCCCGCGCCCTTTT
>BNJV01000369.1_pt1 | contig 123489 bp, 157 predicted proteins | sample 8540591 | NCBI WGS metagenome assembly BNJV01 (sample SAMD00202457, study PRJDB9452) | human saliva metagenome | host: Homo sapiens
TATAGTTATTATATCATATATTATGAAAGAAGATGAATATATATAAATGGACTCAAAAATGTTGTAAATAGTATTATGTAAAAATACAGATATTAAAATAGAAATCTTATTATAAAAACAGTGAGGGAGGTAACAGTATGGCAAAAGTTAAAAATTTCCTAGAAAACTTCTGGTGGGGTCAGCAACTTCAGGACCTCAGAGTGAGGAAGATTTAAAAAGAAAAATAGAAATATATTTGACTACTGGGATGACATAGATAAAAGGTATTTTTAATGAAGTGGGACCCTGATGTTGCGTCAAACTACAATAGTTTTTAAAGAGGATATAGCACTTTATAAGAAAAATTGGACTAGATTCTAGGAACATCGATACAGTGGACAAGACGATTAAAGATTTTTGAAACTGAAGTGGACGAAGATGGAGTAAGATTTTACAATGAAGTGATTGATGAGTCGAGGCAGGATAACACTTGTAATAAAATCTTTACCATTTTGATATGCTGATAGAGCTTGAGGGAAAATACGGAGGATGGGGTCAAAAGCATGTCGTGGAACTGTTTGTAAAATATGCCAGCTTTTGAGCTGTTTGGTGACAGGGTAAAAATACTGGATGACCTTCAATGAGCCTGAGATAGTTCCTGTGTAGAAGCACAGTATATGTACAAATTTCATTATCCGCTAATAGTGGACGGGAAAAAGGCCATGCAGGTACTCTACAATACTGCACTTGCTTCAGCGAAAGCAATAGAAGCTTACGTAGATTATAAGAAGAGAACAGGAAATAACGGAGAAATAGGAGTTATACTGGATCTGACACCTTCATATCCGAGAAGTGAGAGATGAGGGAAGATATAAAGGCTGCAGAGATTTCGGATGCGTTTTCAACAATTCTTTCTTGACCCTGCAATTAAAGGGAAATTTCCAAGACTGCCGACAGATATACTTGAAAAAGGATGGCGTTTATGAAAGTACTCAGGAAGAGCTTGATACAATAAAAGAAAATACAGTGGACTATCTTGGGAGTGAACTACTATCAACAGCCAAGAAGGACTAAAGGCAAGGGAAACAGAGTTTGACATGTCTTCAGGATGGATGCCTGACAAATATTTTGAAAACTAAGGATATGCCTGGAAAAGGATGAATATTTACAGAGGATGGGAAATATATCCTAGAGCTATTTATGATATAGCACAAAGAATATTCAGGAAAAACTACGGGAATATAAAATGGTTCATTTCCAGAAAATGGAATGGGTGTAGAAGGGGAAGAAAGATTTAAGAATGCCGAGGGAGTAATAGAAGATGACTACAGAATAGAATTCTACAGGGAACACTCTGACTCATCTGCATAAAGCAATTACAGAAGGGCAAACTGTTTTCGGATATCATACGTGGACTCTGATAGACTGCTGGTCCTGGACTCAATGCCTATAAGAATAGATATGGATATATTTCAGTGGATTTACCTGCACAGATAAAGACGGTAAAAATCAGGACACTGGATCAAAAGGAAGTTTCCAGAAAAGCGATGAAATAGAAGGCTGGGATGTAGTAACAAAAGTAATGTGAAAAGTTATGGGCACAAGAAGAGATATGTGTTGCATCTTCTGAAGTCCCTGAAAACTGATGTTGCTTTTATTAGAGCCTCTCAGATTAAGTTTGCACTGCCTGAAATAAAAACTTACTGATCAGGCAGGGAAATGAATTTAGAAAGTCAACAACCTGATTTTTCAGGTGAATTTTGACTTTTTCTTTTAAATGACTGTTTTGTATAGCAGGAAATTTTAGTAAATGAATAAATATAGTTTTCATGTTTTTCAAATTTTTGAGATAGCCCTTTGTTATATTATATTTATATTTTTTTCTATTTTGAGAAGTTTCTTTTATATTAATTTGTATTTTTAAGATAGTCTTTTGTTGACTTTATACACAATATAGTATAATAATATTGAGGTGATAAAATGCCTATGACTTCAACGGAAATGATTAAATTTCTTAAAAAGAGAATGGCTTCAGACTGGATCAGCAGTTGGTAAAGGTTCACATAAGAAATTTTATAATCAGAGTACAGGCAAATCAACCGTTGTTCCAGACCATAAGCAAGAATTGGGAAAAGACCTGGAGCATAAAATTTTAAAAACAAGCTGGACTGAAATAAGTCTGGCTTGAAGCTCATAAAAAGGAGGAAATAATATGGTAGTATATCCAGCAATATTCCATAAATCAATAGAAGGATATGTTGTAGTGTTTCCAGATTTTTGATTATGGAGCAACAGAAGGAAAAACATTGGAGGAAGCAATAGAAATGGCAGAGGATTATGTTGGTACATGGCTATATGATGATTTTGTAAATAGTAGAGAAATGCCAGTTTCTAGTAAAATAAATGATATTTCAATTGAAATTCCCTGAAGATGAGAGGAATTTTTATGTGGAAGGAGAAAGTTTTAAAACTTTAATCGGTTTAGATATGCTAAAGTATGTTAACGAGATGCAAAAATCAGACAGTAAGAAAAATGTATCTATTCCAAGCTGGTTGAATGAGAATGGCTAAAAAAGTAATATAAATTTTTCAAATATACTTCAGGAAGCATTGAAACATGAGATTAGGTATAGATTAACAGTTACAAATCTATAAACTAAAGGAGACATTATGAATGAAAAGATACATGGATATACTAAAAGAATATCTGAAAATGAAAAGAAAAGGCAATAGGATACAGTGAAGAGGAAATAACTAAAAATTGAAAAGCTGTACGATATAGAAGCAAAAGGAGATTTCAGGGAGTTCTTAAAAATATGCCGGAAGGTGTGATGGAGGGTTACTGGGAGATGATCATCATTTCTTATAGAGCAAACTTGGAATATGAAGATTTACTTAAGAATGAAATTATTCTGATTTTATAGATGAAAAATTTCAAAATATTTACATGAAGAAATCAAAAAGCCATTTATATTTTCAATAGAAATGGAAACCTATTATTTTCTATATGAGGACAGTAGATGAAGACTTAAAAGGTATACTGTTTTGATGAGAATGAAGAAAAGATAAAGGATACTGGAATGGATTTTAATGAATACATGGTTGATTTAGTAGAAAGATACAATCCTGAATTAAAAACCATATTGGAAATTCCATCAATAGGGAGAACTTCTGGTGCAGTGTGATACATCTGAAAAAGAATAACAGGATTAAAGGAAATAGGGAATACATGTCTTCAGAAAGAAAAGAACACTCTGAACTTTTTATCCTTCTTGAAAGATATCTTGAAAAGAGCAAGAAGGAATTTACAGGGATACTAATGATGATGAGATAAGAGGAATAGAAGAATTATATGATATAGAAGTGAAGGGAGATTTCAGGAGATTTTTAAAGTATAGCAGGGGAAAAAGTTTGGGAGGATTATTGGGAGAAGAAGAACTGATACTGTATAATGATTGGAGTGTAAGAAAAAGTAGTGTGACATACTATATTAAAAGAAATGCTGGCAGAAGAAGAGATTTTATGAAGTAGCAGAAAGATTTTTATAATTTCAATAAGAAATAATCTAGAGTATATTTTTATAACGAAAATAACAATCTGAAGTATATTACTACAATACAGAAAAAGAGTTAAAAGGAAAAACAGGATGAATTTCAGCGAATATGTTGTAGATTTAATTAAAAGATATAATCCAAAAGCTTGAAGAGTTAAAAGATGTTTCAGTATCTGGGGATATTATAAACATATAATAAAATTTTTCTTCATTTCTGACGTGATAGTTTAAGAGTTACAAAGGTTATTATTAGGACAGTGAAAGTCGAAGTAAAAACATATACAAGGAGTTTCTCAAAATGGGAATAAAGTATGGAATCTAAACCATGCAGAGAAGAAACTGGCAGGTTATATTTGATAATTATTCAGGTAAAGAAGTAAAGTAGATATTGGAATTACAGAACACATCTATAAAAATTCAGGTATGTGTACAAACTGTAATTCTTCAATGTTTGATTTTTGCAAAGATAATCCTACTATGAGAATAACCATTTATGAAGGAACAACAGGAATAAATCCATAGGAGAAAGAAAGATAAGATGAATAAAAGATACATGGATCATACTAAAAGAATATCTGATGAAAAGAAAGGCAATAGGATCCCAGTGAAGAAGAAATAACTAAAATTGAAAAGCTGTATGATATAAAAGCAAAAGGAGATTTCAGGGAGTTCTTAAAATATGCATGGAAGATGTGATGGAGAGTTTACTGGGAGATGATCCTATTATTTTATATAGGCAAACTTGGGATATAGGGGTCCTATTTAAGAAAAATTATTTTGATTTATAGATGATGAAGATTTTGAAGAAAAAGTATTTTATGATGAACTGAAAAGAAAAGCGTTCATATTTTTCAATAGAAATGAAACCTATTATTTTTATATAAGGACAGCAGATGATGATTTAAGGTATACTGTTTTGATGAGAATGAAGAAAAGATAAAGGATACTGGAATGGATTTTTAATGAATATATGGTTGATTTAGTAGAGAGATACAATCCTGAATTAAAACCTATATTGGAATTCCGTCAATAGGGAGAACTTCTGGTACAGTGTGATACATCTGAAAAAGAATTACAGGATTAAAGGAAATAAGGGATATATATCTTCAGAAAGAAAAGAAAACACAGAGCTTTTTATCCTTCTTGAAAGATATCTTGAAAAGAGCAGAAAGGAATTTACAGGATACAATGATGATGAGATAAGAGGAATAGAAGATTATATAGTGATATAGAAGTGAAGGGAGATTTCAGGAGATAAAATTATAGCAGGGAAAAGTTTGGGAGGATTATTAGGAGAAGAAGAATTGATATTTTATAATGATTATAGTGTAAAGGGAAGTAGTGTTGACAGACTTTACACTTGAGGAATATTTAATAGAAGATGAGTTTTTATGAGTGTTGCTTGTGGAAAGTGTGATGGGATTGAAAAATGGGTCTGAATACATTTTTATAACTACTAGGGATAATGACTTAAAAGTATACCATTACAGCAGAGAGAATAGGACTTTTAAGGAAACAGAGATGAATTTTTAGTGAATATGTACAGATTTAATTAAAAAGATATAATCCGAACTTGAAGGGTTAAAGATGTTTCAGTATCTGGAGATATTATAAACATATGGTAAAAGCTTTCTGTATTTTTAAGCCATAGCTTAGCGAAAAGCTAAGAACTGTTATATTAAAATAATACAAAAGTTTGAACTCAAGAAATAAAAGAAAGGTAAGATAATAATAGGGGATTGTCCCTCTATTGTTGTAGAAGAACACAGCAAAAGGATACGAAGTTTGTATACAATGATGTAAAGAACATAACAAAGGAATCAATGGAACTTCATAACTTTTTACAGAAGTGGTTTAAAAGTTATGGAGGTAAGTGCAGGAGCTACTAGTAGGATATGTTTAGATAACAGAAAATAGCGGAAGCACATCAGTACAAGAATATTTAAATTATAAACAGAGAAGAGGAAATAAATGATAATGGACTAAAATCAATTACTATTATTCGGTTTTTATATTAGTGTATTTACTATAAAAATATAAAGGATGTTAATAAATAAAGAAAATATACAAGGAACCTATATGAGAATAAGTAGGAGTTATTTTTAGAAAGTCGGAGATACAGAGTGAAAGCACAGTTATTTTACGTATTAATGAACATGAAGATATTTGTTTTTAATAAAAGAACTTGCTAATGAAGGTGACAAAATATATTAGTAGGGAATATAACTTTTGATGAAGCACCTAAGTTTGGATGTAATGAAAAGGATTAAAAATAAATACAATGGTTATTTTTATATAAACTATTTTTGATGATAATGATGCAAGATTTAATTTGGACTAGGATGAAACATAAGAGTAAATTCAATAAAAAGTTAAAAGTATAAAAAGCTAAAAATTTTTAAATGAATACGGTAAAAGGAAATTATAGATTTAACAGAAGAAATAATATTTTTAATTTTTCTTTTCATTTTCTTACATTTTGCGTTTGGATTATAATTTTAATATTGAAAATAAACATAGAAGATATTTGTTTTTAATAAAAAGAACTTGCTAATAGAAGGCGACAAATATATTGTCAGGGAATATAACTTTTGATGAAGCGCCTAAGTTTAGATGTATGAAAAGTTAAAAATAAATACAATGGTTATTTTTATATAAACTATTTTGATAACAGGGAAAAACATTCAGAAGAATAAATGAAGCTAAAAATCAAAATCCAGAATTAAAGTAATATATGAATTTCCAAAGGAAGAGGCAAAGATTAAATTTACTGACTGGTTAGATAAGAATCAAAAATATAAGAAAACAATTGATGAAATCAGGATTGAATCAGAAAAATGAAATTGAAAGGATATTTAAATTTATGCAAAATAAAGAAAAGAACAATTCTATTTATACAGAAAAAGTAGATGTAAATGAATCAATTGAAGAAAGACACGAGAAAGATTATGGAAGGACTGTCAAAACTAGAAGCACCTTTAGGATTGAAAGATAGTGAAATTCAGAAATACCTGACTTTTGGGACAGAACTGGTATGTTTTTATGATGCTAAAAATATTAAAACTAAAGGTGTTTCAATAGAAGGTGTATATAGGTGGAGAGGACTTAAATATGTAATCTGGGATGAGTTACGTTATGAATTTAAGATAACATATAAGCTGATAGACTATAAGAAAATAATATATGAAGACCTTCCAAAAGTGATAAATATTTTTGATCCTTATGTTGCTGATGTTTTTGTTTCTCAAGTTACTCGATTGCTTATAAAGAAAGCTATAAATCAGAAATTTTAAAATTAAAGGAAAAAGGGTTAAAGATAGGAGAACTTCAAGATGTATTATTTACATTATCCGCAGTAATGTATTTCTCAATGAAGAGAGTTGCAGTAAGCTAATAAAAATACCTAAGGAAGAGCTTCTGGAAAGAATTATGGGCGAAGCAAAGGAGTCCTGTTACTTGAAAAAGGGTATATACATTATCTTTAATGACAAGCAGATATTACTTATGAAGAATTTGTAGAAATGAACAACACATTTAAGCCACTACTGGGATTAATCTAAATGAATATCAGACAGTCTGGAAAATTATCAGGCTATCTGTTTTTATAAAAAGTTTAATAATCGTAATACCTGGATTTTTATGAAAGGAAAAACATTAGAAATGAAGAAAAATTATTACAGTTTCTTATACCAGTATTAGTTTTTATAAGGTATAGGTTTTTTTCATGTTTTGGAATTTTACCTTTTATTATTTAATTTTCTAACGTTAAGAAAACAGAGTATAATATAAGTGATAAAAATTTGAAACTTTCTAAAAAGCTACAGTATAATAGGTAGTCATTTTTAAAAATTACATAGTAATACATGGACCGGAATATTCTTATTCTTTCAATGGGATAGAATACCTTAGTTCTGATTATGGACTAGTAACAAAAACTTACCAAAAAATGAAAACAATTGGATAGGGTTTTATCCGTGATGAAAGTAAAGAAAAATAAAATATAATGTGGATGGATTTTGATAGAAGATGAAGGTTTTTCAGGGCATCAGAAAAAGATTAGAGAAACGCATGGATATTTTATAATAAATGAAAAAGAAGCTATTTTTGGTCTATCTGAAGAAGAATTACAAAAAGAATAAAGAATAAAAATAGAGTTTAAAGCCCCTAGTTATTATATGTATCAAAATATGGAAAAATTGAATGAGACTCTATTATTAAAAATATTCATTTTAAATTCATAAAACTGTTTTTATAATGTGTTCAAGTTAAGGGAGATAGAAACAGAAATCAAATATAGAAAAGGAGATGAACAAAATGAAAAACAAAAATTTTTAAAACTTACAGTATTGGGAATGGGAGTACTTGAATACTTGGAATTGCTTATGGAGCAAGTAAAAACAGAAACTTAAATGGAAATGAGTATATTTCAGAATATTCATTGGAAAAACAGAGCAAATGTTTCAGATAATGTACAGCTGATAAGCGTAGCAAAAAGCAAAAATCCATAGCATTGTCACAAGTTCCTGGGGCAAATGAAAGCCATCTCGGAGAAATAGATTTAGATAGGGAACATGGAAGAATGGTATACGAAATAGAAATATTTTTATAACAATTCAAAGTATGAATATGATATAGATGCAGTAACTGGAGAAATTGTAGGGTCAAAAAATAAAAATATAACAACTGGAATTAAAAAGAAAGTTAAAGAAAAAGGAAGTTAATAGAAGAAATAATAATTAGATATTATAAATTGTTGAAAATATAAAACAGGAGGATTTAAATATGAAAAGAAAAATATTAAGTATGGTATTATTAGGAATTATGGTTTTAGGAGTTGCAGGAACAGCAAAATGCAAAAGAGTAAGAAAAATACTATAACACATCAACTTCAGTAAGAAACAACAGCTATATAGGAGTAAACAAGGCGATAGCAATAGCATTGAAAAAGGTTCCAGGAGCAAAACCAGTCTCATGTGTATGATGTTCATCTTGACAGAGAAAACGGAAGAATGGTATACGAAGGCGAAATCTACTACAATGGATGGGAATATGAGTTTGACATAGATGCAGTAACAGGAGAAATTGTAAAGTGGAAAATGGATAGAGATTAGTCCTTTTTATAGATAATAAATAGATATGTATCTGGAGGGCTGAAGTTGTTTCAACCCTCTTTATATTTTTAATATTTTATGATATATTTATGTATCTGACTAAAGCGAAAGGAAGAATCAAAATGAAAAATTTTACTTGTGGAAGATGAAATAGATTTGAACAACATTGTCACGAAATATCTCAAAAAGAATGGGTACAGCGTAGACAGCGTTTTGATGGAGAAGAGGCGCTGATTATCTGGAATATGGGGAATATGATCTCGTAATTCTTGATGTTATGATGCCAAAAATTAAATGGTTTTGAAGTTATAAAGGAACTGAGAAATAAAGGAAATCACATGTCGGTTTTTAATGCTGACGCAAGGGACAGTGCTGATGACAAGGTAAAGGGACTTGACCTGGGAGCAGACGACTATCTTGTGAAACCTTTTTGATTTTAATGAGCTTTCAGCTAGAATAAGGGCTGTAGTGAGAAGAAAATACGGAAACAGTTCAAATAAAACTTATAATAGGAGATCTTGTTATTGATTCTTCGGAAAAATCAGTGACAAGGGCAGGAGATTGATCTGACAGGGAAGGAATATGAAGTTCTTGAATATCTTGTACAGAGTAAAAATAGAATACTGAGCAGGATCAGATAAAGGAACACGTCTGGGACTATGATTATGAAGGGATTCAAATATAATAGATGTACTTATAAAGAACATCAGAAAAATAGATGTAGAAAATGGAAAACAGATAATCTATACAAAAAGAGGACTTGGATATGTTGTAAAGGAAGAGGATTAATAAAAGTAGGAAATTATTATTTTAAATCAGAAAAATATGTATATATTGTAAAGCATAAGTTTACATTATAACTAAAAAGCCTCATATGGAAGGAACGGTTGGAAACATTGAATAACAAAAATAAATAAAATTTGGGAAAAATTTACCCATAACTGTAAAAAGTGACCCTCTGGTATACGGTTTTTGTAGTGGTTCTGATATCTGTCATGCTGACAATATCCTTTGCCATTGCAGATAAGATGACCGGTGATGTAAATCAGAGGGAACTTACAGGAGTTGTAAATGAAAATGGCATCTGAAATGGATTCAGATCCTGAAGAGTTTGATGATTTTGATAATGGTATTGTCAGATACAATAGCGAAGGAATAGAAATGGGCGGAATGTCCCCGAAAGGATTTGATCTGACACTTAAGCAGTCGGAAGATACAGTCAGTATTTATAAGAAAAATGGAGAAAAATACTATTATTATGACAGAAAGATTAACGGCACTGATGGGGAATGGGTAAGAGGAATTGTCCCTATGAATAAACTGTCAGATGAAGTAAACAGGATGCTCCTGACAATAATAATTTTAAGTCCAATTCTTCTCCTTGTTATAGTTTATGGAGGATATAAAATTATAAAAGGCACTAAGTCCTGTAGCCAAAATATCTAATACTGCAACGGAAATACAGAAAAACGGGGATTTTTCAAAAAGGATTGAAATAGATAATGGACAGGATGAAATACATAAATGGCAAATGCCTTCAATGAAATGCTTAATTCATTGGAGAATTTTTATTTGCATGAAAAAGCAGTTCAGTTCAGATGTGTCTCATGAATTAAGGACGCCTGTAAGCGTAATACTGACAGAGAGTCAGTATTCACTTGAATATGTAGATAACATGGAAGAGGCGAGGGATTCTTTTCAGTTATTCAGAGGCAGGCAAAAAGAATGTCGGAACTGATAAATCAGATTATGGAACTTTCAAAAATTGAAAAACAGACAGATATCTCCGTCTGACAGAATAAACTTTTCAGAAACAGTTGAGAAAAATTCTCGGAGACTATAAAAATCTTTGCTGAGAAAAATATAGAAATGACAAAAATTGAAGAAAAATATTTCTATAATAGGAGACAAGATAATGATAGAAAGGTTATTTGACAACCTTTTTAAATAATGCCATGAAATTTACAAGGGATAAAATAATTGTTAAGCTGTATTCTGAAGATGAAAAATGCGTACTGAGGTTGAAGATAACGGTATCGGAATATCAGAACAGGATAAGGAGCTTATCTGGAAAAAGATTTTATCAGGTAAATGATTCAAGAAATAAAAATAAATAAAGGTTTCGGCCTTGGACTTTTCCTTGTTTCAAAAATAATTGAACAGCATGGTGCTGTTATTGATGTTGAGGGAAATCTAAAATGAAGGAACCAGATTTATTGCAAAGTTTAAAAAGGATTAAACTAATCTTGATAAAATAAGGGTGTATGGTAAAATATATAGAAACTGCATAAGGTTGTACAATCAGCTGTATAAATAAAATAAATGAAAATTATTATTAATAGTGAATTTGGAATGTAAATATCAGAAAGGAAATGATAAATGAAAATAGTGTTGTATGGGAATCCCACTTTAAGGGTGAAATCAGCAGAAGTAGATAAAGTAGACGATGAGCTGAGAAAAACTTTGGATGAGATGGTGGAACTCATGAGAAAGGCAAATGGAGTAGGATTGACCGCAAATCAGGTAGATACAGCAAAAAAGGTTTTTGTGCTTGAAGTGGAAGGAAATGTAAAAAGGTAATTAATCCTGAAATACTTGAATCAGGTGAGGAAATGGCAGAATTTGAAGAAGGATGTCTTAGCATTCCGGGAGTTTTCAAAAAGTGACAAGACCTGAAAAAATAAAGGTAAAAATATCTTGATGAAAATGGCGAAGAAAAAGATAGAAGAACTCACTGAAATGTGGTCAAGAGCATTTCAGCATGAACTGGACCATCTGGACGGGGTACTGTTTACAGACAGAATTTCCGTACTGAATAAGCGTCTGGTGGCGAAAAACTGGAAGTTCTGAAAAAGATTATAATAAAGGAAAAATATATAGGAAGACATATAGACTTTTTGAATTTTCGGGGTAAAATTTTTATATGGAGTTAAAAATATTCAGATAGGAGGAAGTTTTTGTGAAAACAATATTTATGGGACTCCTGAATTTGCAATACCGAGTCTGGAGACAGTATATAAAAATACAGATTTAAAGCTGATTTTTACAAAGGAGGACAAACGGAATGCGAGGGGAAATAAAATAATATATTCTCCCGTTAAGCAGTTTGGACTGGATAATGACATAGAAATAATACAGCCGAAGAGAATGAAGGATGAGGGAAGTTATAAGCAGAATAAAGGAAATAAATCCCTGATTTGATAGTTGTAGTTGCATATGGTAAAATAATACCCAGGAAATAATAGATATTCCAAAATACGGAATTATAAATGTGCATTCTTCCCTGCTTCCAAAGTACAGAGGAGCCTCACCTATACATTCTGCCATCTTAAATGGCGATACGGAAACAGGTGTGAGCATAATGTACATTGAAGAGGAACTTGATGCGGGAGATGTGATATTAAAGGAATATTGCAGCATAAGTGAAGAAGATACATTGGGAACTTTACATGACAGGCTGAAGGAGCTGGGAGCTGCTGGACTGGAAAAGGCTCTTAAGCTTATCAGAGAAGGAAAGGTTCAGGCGGAAAAAGCAGAATGAAGCAGAAGTTTCCTTTTGTAAAGCCCATAACAAAGGAACAGACAAGAATAAACTGGAATGATACGAAAGAAACTATATACAATCAGATAAGAGGACTGAATCCTTTTTCCCGGTGCGCATACATATACCGAAACAGGAGAAAATGTAAAAATATACAGAAGTGAAAAGATAGATAAGGAATATGCAGGTGAAAATGGAAGCATAGTTGAAATAATAAACAAAAAGGGCCTGTAGTGAAAAACTTCAAATGGAGGAATAATACTACTTGAAGTAAAATTTGAAGGAAAGAAGCTTCAAAGTGGAACAGACATAATAAATGGAAGAAAAACTGACAGTCGGAAATAAATTTGAAAACTAGGTTGAACTGATGAAAAATACTTTTAGAAAATTATAGTTTTTCAAAAATTGAAAAACATATTTTTAAGTTCAACAGTTGAATATTTTAGGAGGGAATATGAAATTAAAGAAGATGGAAATATCAGATAGAGTAGTCCAGCGGCTTACAGAGTATTTATCGATTTTGAAGGAAGTTCGTAAATATGAAGATGGAATAAATTCAATAGAACTTTCTAAAATTATGGACACTACTTCGGCACAGGTTAGAAAAGACTTGTCTACATTCGGAGAATTTGAGTCAGAGGAAAGGGTATGATATTGATAAGCTTATAGAAATAATTGAGGATATACTGGGAATAAATAAAGTCAATGACCTGATAGTTGTAGGATACGGAAAAATGGGAGAAATGATAACTTCAAACAGCAAGGTTCTGGGAAAAGGTTTCAGAATAGTCGGTGTATTTGACAATGATCCTAAGAAAAATAAATCAGGAAATATCGGGAAATCTAAAAATACAGAATGTTGAAGAAGTAGAAGAATTTATAAAAAGTTCATCAAACAGAGTAGAGACTGCAATCCTTTCAGTTGTAAAGGGACAGGCTCAGACAGCGGCTGAAAAACTTGTGAAAAACGGTATTAGTAGCCATACTTAATATGACAACATATAAACTGGAACTGCCAAAAATATAGTGGTAGTGAATATGGATATTTCTGCTAAACTTCAGGAACTTAATTTCTGGCGTATAAACTTTGAAGAAAAATGGAGAGGAGCAGTAAATGATAAAAGTAGACGGAAAGGCTTTCTCGCAGACAGTTCTTGAAAAAGATAAAGGGAAGAACATAGTCAGTTAAAGGAAAAATACGGGAAACCGGCAGGACTTGCGGTAGTGATAGTTGGGAATAATCCTGCGTCACAGGTGTATGTGAAAAATAAAATAAGGGCATGTGAAAATGTAGGGTTTTATTCTGAAAAATATTGAGCTTGATGAAAATATAGCGAAAAGGAACTGCTGCAGGAAATAGATAAACTGAATAAAAATGACAGGATAGACGGAATACTGGTACAGCTGCCTTTGCCCGCACATATAAATGAGCTGAAAATAATTGACGCATTTCTCCGAAAAGGATGTGGATGGCTTTCATGTCTCAAATATTGGAAAAAAATGGTAATTGGAGATGAAACAGGATTCCTGTCCTGCACCCCTTATGGAATAATGCAGCTTCTGGAAGAATATAAAAATAGAAATTGCAGGTAAGGATGCAGTAATAATAGGGAGAAGCAACATTGTCGGAAAGCCTATGGCACTTATGCTTATACAGAAAGGTGCTACAGTCCAGGTATGTAATTCAAATACAAAGGATTTAAGACTTAATAAGGCTGATATCATAATAGTTGCGGCAGGAGTACCGAAACTTCTGAAAAAAGAGGATGTGAAAGAAGGGGCTGTAGTCATAGACGTAGGAATAAAACAGAGTTGACGGAAAAATTTGCGGAGATGTGGACTATGAGGAAGTGGCAGAAAAACTTCCTATATAACTCCTGTTCCAGGTGGAGTAGGACCTATGACAATAGCAAGTTTAATAAAAATACCTTTAAATCATATAAAAATAGCCTAAAATAAAAATAATAAAAATATGAGGATAAAATATAAATAATATGATAAAATATAAATAGTCTTTGATTATTTATAAAACAAAATTTTAAAAATATGGATAATTGAAATAAGTCAAATGTAGGAGGAAATTTTCAAATGAGGATAAAAATAAAATTTATTAAGGAACTTGCTGAAAGCATGAATGCAAATAAGATTGATACAGTAAAGTATGAAGAAAATGATTTTGAAATCCAGATAACAAAAAGAAAAGGAAAGAAAAGTATTTTTCTTATGGAGGAGTTCCTGCAGCTGTGACAGAGAACAGCCAACAGCAGTAACCAGGGCAGTGGAATCTGGAAGCTCAGTACAGGAAACAGTACAGGCTGAAGAAATATCAGGAACAAAAAAATAACTTCTCCAATGGTTGGAACATATTACAGTGCGCCATCACCAACATCAGATCCTTTTTATAAAGGAAGGGGACATTGTAAGAAGGGCAGACACTCTGTATCAGGAAGCAATGAAACTTATGAATGAAGTAAAAATCTCAGTTTCAGGTAAAGTAAAGAAGATACTGGTAAAAGATGGAGAAGCAATAAAGAAAGGACAGGAACTTATTATAATAGGGATAAGAGTTATAATGAACTGAAAATTATAACTGATTAAAAAGTCATAAATTTCAGTAAAGTTTTAAAGGAAGGTGTAATAAGAATTGGAAGAACAGAGGATTTGGATAAAGATAATATTGTGGTTTGCGGTACTATTTCTGTCGGCATCAGCGGCTGTGACAGCTCTGTCTTCGCTGAGAAGAATACATGTGGGTGGAGAGATAATAAGAAAGATTCAAAGGAGGAAAAGCTGCTGAGGCTCTGGCTGAAAAATCCAAATGAACTTTTGACAACTCTTTTATTCAGAAAAACAGTAATATATATTTTTCTGATTGGAATATCCATACTGCTGTTTAAAGATTGCTATAAAATTTTGGGATTATCAGTGAGGATCTGTAACTTATGATATTGTTATGTTTGTAATTATAAGTGTTTTTGTACTTATTTTTGTAGAGATGATACCTATAATCTATGCAAAAAGCAATGTCTATAAAATTTGAAAACTATTATAGTTCCACTTGATACTGCAAGAATTATACTGCGTCCATTTATATTGATTTTTATACAAATATCAAAAATTTCTGCTGCGATTGTTCAAGGTAAAAGCTCGAAGAAAGAATATTTGAAATGACGGAAGAGGATATAAAAAACTTTTGTCAAGGCGGGAACAGAAGAAGGAATAATCGAAGAGGAAGAAGAGGAAATGATTCACAGTATATTTTGAATTTTCAGATACTACCGTGAAGGAAATATTGACTACCCTAGAACAAGTGCTTTTTGCACTGGATTCTGAAAAAGACACTTGGAGAAGTATGGAATGAAATAGTGGAACAGGGATTTTTCAAGAATTCCTGTATACAATGAAAAATATAGATAAAATAGAAGGAATTGTACATATAAAGGATCTTCTGAAATATAACAGGGAAGATAATTTTCTCGTTAAAATGAAGGAAATAATGAAGGAAGCATATTGATGTACCAGCAACTAAGACGCTGACGGAACTTCTGGAAGAATTTAAAAGAAAACAGTCCCATATGGCAATAATAATAGATGAATATGGAGGAACACTCGGTATTGTGACAATTGAAGATCTGCTTGAAGAAATTGTTTGGAGAAATACGGGATGAATTTGACCAGGAAGAAGAGAGCATACAACAGATCAGGGAAACAATATATGACATAAAAGTGATACTCTATAGAAGAAATAAATGATGAGCTGGAAATAACCATACCTGTTTCAGAAGAATATGACACGGTTGCCGGATATGTTCAGGATGTATTGGGAAAAGTGGCAGAAACTGGAAATCAGGTTAAAGCGGACGGATATATTTTTAAAGGTGATGGAAGTGGACAATAAGAGGATAGAAAAATTAGGATAATCATTACCGAAAAGAGCAGCGAGGAGAGCGGTAATGATAGGAGAAGATTAGACCTAGAGTTAGAGTTGCGGGGAATACTATAGAAGATGACAGGATACTCTTAATAGAACATACCAAAAATAACAGGAAATACTGGCTTTGTACCAGGTGGAGGAGTTGACTGGGGAGAAAAGTGTTGCAGAAGCCCTTATCAGGGAATTTTAAGGAAGAAACCGGTCTGGACATAGAGTGGAAAAATTTCTGTTTATTTCAGAAACAATAGCACCTGATAAACAGAAACATGTTATAAATTTATATTTTAAAATAAAAAGGCAGAAAATTCTTCAAATATAATGAAACTGGGAGAAGAAGAGATGTTGACTGATTTGAGGTTTATTCCGGAAGATGAAATAAAAATATAAAATTATACCCTAATATAAAAGGAAAAACTGATAAAACTGCTAAATAAGGAAAAATATAGAACCTTATTTAGGTCTGTTATGGGATAAATAGGAGGATGAAATGACAAAGGATGAAATATAGAAGGGATTAATGAGGTCTATTAATGATTTTCCCTGCACCTGGGATTATATTCAGGGATATTACAACTGTTCTGAAGGATAAGGAAGGACTTGAGATTATAATTAATGATTTTACAGAAAGATATAAAGGTAAAGGGATAGACTATGTTCTAGGTGCTGATGCCAGAGGATTTATTTTTCGGAGCGGCTATAGCCTATAATATAGGTGCCGGATTTGTTCCTGCAAGAAAACCGGGAAAACTGCCTGCAGAAACAGAAAAAGTGGAATATGAACTGGAATATGGAAAAATAGTATAGAAGTACATAAGGATGCATTTGAAAAAGGGTCAAAAGTACTGATAGTGGATGATCTGCTTGCAACAGGCGGAACTGCAAAAGCTATGGTTGAGCTGACAAATAAGCTGGGAGCTGGAGTATACAGAACTGGCATTCCTTATAGAGCTTGAGGATTTAAAAAGGAAGAGATGTCTTGAAAGGCTAGTGATGTCTATTCACAGTTGAAATATTGATTTTTAAAAAGAGGTACAGGCCTCTTTTGTTTTTTTGATTTATAATTTTTAGTAAAGAAAAACAAATGAACTAAGGAAGGAAAATATGGAGGATATAAATAAAGAATACTCTATTCCATCAGAGGTGATAAAATAGAATGAGGAAAAATAGAAAGAATATATGATATTTTTATTAATAAGTTTAATTATAAGCTGTTATCCCTCTAAAAAGAAATTAGAAGAAGAAGGAAATAAACAGTTTGAAAAAGCTACTATATGAATTAAGAAATAATTTTTAATCTCACAATTGATGCAAGTGATTATAAGGTGGAACATGGTGGAACTATTAGTTATACTTTTTGTTTCAAAAAGAATACTACATAATAAGAAAAATAGAAAAACATAAATATAAGTCAAAATATTTTTCTGATTTTGAAAACGAATTTGTATATATTTCATCTTTTTATGATACATATGGTTTTAGATTTAAAGAAGTTCCAGAAAAAGAATTATCATCTGGAGGAAAATCTATTCTTATTAGCGATCGTTCAAGGACAATGTTCAAAATACTTAGTTTTATATGGTTTAAAACCTTATGTATTAAAATGAATTGGTTGTGATGATAAGTCAAAAAGGTAATGATTTTTCTGAAATTGAAAGATATTTGATAAGGAATGGGAAAATAAAATAAAAGGTAATATGGAAAAATGGATGGAGTTGCAATGAGCTTAAAGAAGCAGAAATATTTATGACAACAATAGATAACTGTGAACTTAAATACAAAAATGATGAAATGATGTATGACAACTATGAAAAATACAAAAATATGACTCCTTATTCCGAAAAATACTTTTAGTCAAGAGCGTAAACTGGAAACAATAGATTGGTATGATTTTCTAAAATTTAACAACATTGACACCTATAATCTTAAACTTTTGAGTTTTTCCTGAAAGTACTGATGATGAAAATGAGGAAAAAGTCAAGAGACAGAAATTGTAAGACATTACAATAAAAAGAAATTTTTAATTAAACTGTATAAGGAAAAGAAAAAGAACCGAAAAAGGTAAAGGAGACTATATGGTAATTAAAATTTATTAAGAAAAAGAGTGAGCTCATTGAAACAGTTATTTAAAATAATGTGGATATATTTGTACTAATTTCATCATGGAATGAAATATATCATATTTCACAAGAAGGATTACCCGGAATACCAGGAGAATTGAAAAAGTTGTAGATACATGGTTTACCTGATGAATAAACCAGATGTATAAATATCGATGAAGAAAATGAAAAAGAAAAATAAGCAAAATATTGTTCTTAAAGATAGATCCTGAATGTATAGTAAAATAAATAAAAAGAATTTTATCAGGCAGTTCTAAAAATATTTTGAAATATAATTATAATTTGATAAATAAATGTTATCTGAAAATATTTTTAACAGGATTAGTGTGACTGTGTACACTGAAATTTTTCTCAGGAATGAGATGCTGAGGAAGGCTGGCTGGAGGAAATACAATGAAAGATAATGAAGGATCGATGGAAGAGCAGAAGAGGTATAAATATGAAGGCAGGAAATGCTGATGTGAGAAAAAGCATAACAGAAATAGTAAACAAGACAGAAGAAGAGCTTAAGCCAGTTGATGAAAAATAGAAGAAAACAATCTGGAAGTGGATACTGAAAGGTAAAGGAAGCTTACCCCGGCAGACAGATCTCATATGGGTCAGAAAGAAAAAGTGGGAAAACTACGTTCTACATCCTGTTGAGTCGCAGAAGTACTGGCAGATATGCGTATGGATACAGATACGCTTGTTGCCGAATTTGGGTTACATGATGTCGTAGAAGATACACTGATAACATTACCTGATATAGAATATACCTTTGGAAAAGATGTGAGTAAGCTTGTAGATGGAGTTACAAAACTGAGAAATCTTCCAAGGACAGATAGTAAAAATAGAAAATATACGAAAATGGTTGTTGCAATGTCGGAAGACATAAGGGTGTAATTATTAAGCTTTGCAGACAGGCTTCACAATATGGGACTTCAGAAAATACATGAGAAACCTGAAAAAGCAGCAGATAAAGTCAAGAAACAATAGAAATTTATGCTCCTATTACCCACAGGATGGAATGGCGAAAATAAAATGGGAACTGGAAGATATAAGTTTCAGATATCTGTATCCTGAAGATTATAAGAAATAAGCGATCTTGTGAGTCCAAAAGAAAAGAAGGGAAGAATATACAGGAAGAGTTATACAGAAAAATAGAAGAAGAACTTAAGAAACATAATGTAAAGGGAGGAGTTACAGGACGACCTAAACATCTTCTACAGACATATATAAAAGATACATGAAAAGGGCAAAGTTTACTGATTTTATATGACCTTATAGCAATGCGTATAATCGTGGATAAGGAAGAGGAATGTTACAACATGCTGGGAATAATCCATAACCTTTTATTCAGTTACAGGAAGGTTCAAGGATTACATTGCTGTACCAAGACGAACGGATATCAGTCGATACATACTACTGTCATCGGTGCTGATGACCAGAAAGTTGAAATTCAGATAGAACAGATGAAATGCACAAAATTGCTGAAAGATGGGGTTGCCGCACACTGGATCTGAAAAGAAATCCAGACAAAGAATGATAAATATTATGCGGCAGTAAAGCTATAATAAAGAGACAAATACTGAAAATCCTGAAAATTTGCGCAGAAGGTAACTGATGATGTATCAACCAGACAATATTTGTATTTACTCCAAAAAGGTGATGTAATGGAGCTGGCTAACGGTTCTACAGCCCTTGATTTTGCATTTCAGGTGCATACTCAGATCGGATACCGTACAATCGACCAGGGTTAACAGAAAGGATAGTGCAAGCTTGATCAGATTCTGGAAAATGCAGATAAAGTTGAAATAATGACTCAGAAATACTAAAGGGCCTGGAAAAGACTGGATAAATATGGTCCAATAATAACAGTTCCAAAGTGAAAATAAGAAAATGGTTTAAGGATAAAGAGTTTGAAGAAAACAAACACGAAGAACAGATTCTGGAAAGGAATTTGAAAAACTTGGAATGAAGTTCAGGGATTTCAAGAAGAGAGAAAGTTTTCCTTTATATGATTTATATAGGAACTATAGATCTTTTTATGCTATAAATTGCAGTTGGAGATCTTTCACTTGACGGATTTATGAAAAAATTTGAAGTGCAGGAAGAAAAAGATATAGTTCAGGTTCTTGAAGAAGAAACAGAAAAAGGAAACAGAAAACGTAAAAGGTAGTGAGTAAAATCTCAGGAACAGAAAAATACAATGTACCGTTTTGCAAAATGCTGCAGTCCCCTGCCTGGAGATGATATAAAGGCTATGTAACTAGAGGACGGGGTATTGCAATACACAGAGCAGACTGTGAAAACCTGAAACAGCTTATGGAACATGAGCCTGACAGGAAATAGAAGTTTTCTGGGATGAGGAAGCGGTTAATTCAAGCAATACAAAATATCAGTATAATTTCAGTGTCAAAATAGCTGACAGAAATGGTTTACTTCTGGATATCATTCTTAATGAATACAAAGATGGAACTGGTCAATGTTAATACAAAATTACATTAAGGAAAATGGAAAATGTCTATGGACTGCTTCATTTCGGAATAATGACTCAGGAAAAGGAAGATTTTGACAGACTTGCAAATAATCTCAGTTCCATGAAAGATGTAATTGAAGTAATAAAAATAGAAAGGAGATGAAGCTGCTCAAATTCAAACAAAATATAAAAATTATTATTCATATCACAAAATTTTTATTCATTCAAAACAGGAGTTCTCCAGAAAAATTATAAAACTTACCATAAGGGTTCGATAATAATTTTTCTATGCATCACTTTTCTGTTTTGAATTATAAAAATTTAGGAATGAATTATAAATATTTTATATTATTTTACTTTTGAAATAGCTTCAGGACGATAGATATAGATGTGTAATAAAAATATGGAAATGACAGAAAAACCTGTAAAACTATAAACTCGAAGCAAAGGATGGGAATGCCAGGCAGGAGAAAGTAAAAACTCCTACGGGAAAAATAAAGACACCTGTCTTTATGCTCGGTAGTAAACACAGGCTACAGTAGAGGCCATGACAGGGAAGAACTTGAGAGATAAATTCCCAGATAATTTTAGGAAATACATACCATCTTTACTTAAGACCAGGTGACGGATTAGTGAATGATTTTGGAGGGCTGCATAAATTTATGAACTGGGAAAGACCTATACTGACTGATAGTGGAGGATTTCAGGTATTCAGTCTTGGAGATTTGAGAAAAATAAAGGAAGAGGAGTATATTTCAGTTCACATCTCGATGGTTCAAAACATTTTCTTTCACCGGAAAAGTCCATTGAAATACAGAACAATCTTGGAAGTGATATAATGATGGTGCTGGATGAGTGCCCACCGGGGCTGTCCAGCAGGGAATATTTGCTTCCGTCGATAGAAAGAACTACAAGATGGGCAAGGAGATGTATTGGAAGCAAACAGAAATATAGGACAGGCAGGGACTTTTTGCAATAGTACAGGGTGGAATTTATGAAGATTTAAGAGATAAAAGTATGAATGAACTTGTGGAAATGGATGAAGGGTTCGCCGGATATGCTGTTGGAGGACTTGCAGTAGGAGAACCCAGGGAAGATATGTACAGAATACTTGAATATATTACTCCAAAACTTCTGAAAACAAGCCGAGATACCTTATGGGAGTTGGAGAACCCTTGACATGCTGGAAGCAGTGGAAGATGGAATAGATATGATGGACTGTGCACAGCCTACAAGAATAGGAAGACATGGTACGGTATTTAGCAAATATGGAAGGCTTGTAATAAAAAATGCCTCATATTCAAGGGATGACAGACCGTTAGATGAGTGTGACTGCTATGTGTGTAAAAACTATACAAGGGCATATATAAGACACCTTTTCAAAGCGGAAGAAATATTGGGGCGAGACTGGCAAACATACCACAACCTGCATACTGAAACTTATGAATGATGCAAGACAGGCGATAGTTGAAAAAGGTTTAAGGAATTTAAAGGGAATGGAAAAATTACAATATGGGAAAAGAAAGTGAATGGATAAAACCGAAGTCCATTTAATGACTTCGGGAAAAATATCCGTTTATGATTACAGAATATCCCGGCAGGAGTAAAAATGCGATATTTTAGTAGTGGAAGATGAGATAAAATGATTATAATAGTAAAGACATTAAAACAGGAAAAATATGGAGTGGACAGCTGTTTTGACGGTGAAGAAGCTCTGGATTATATATTTTTCTGTTGAATATGACATTATTCTTCTTGATATAATGTTACCAAAAAGAATGGATTTGAAGTAATGGAATCCATGAGGAGGGAATAAAGACACCGTGCTGTTTCCGACCGCGAGGATCAGATTGAGGACAGGGTGAAAGGACTGGATCTCGAGCGGATGATTATCTTGTAAAAGCCTTTTCGCCTTTGAAGAACTTCTTGCACGTATCCGTGTTGTCCTGGGAAAAAGTTTCGCATCAGAGAAGACGGTGGAAATATTCTTAAAATAGCCAATCTGACAGTAGACTGTAATAAACATGAAGTATTCAGGGATGAAATATCAATAAAACTGTCAGCAAAGGAATTTCAATTTCACTGGAATATATGATGAGAAATAAAAAGGCAGAGTAGTTTTCAAAGGAAAAACATGAAGAACATGTCTGGGATTTTGATTATGAAGGTGGAAGCAATATCGTAGAGGTGTCATATAAAGTTTTTTGAGAAAAGAAAACAGACAACGATTTTTCTCAAAATTAATCTACACAAGTAGAGTTGGATGATGTTTTAAAAGGTGGAAAGTGTAAATATATGAAAATGTGGAGATGAAAATTCCTCAAGAGATCAAAACAAAAATAAAAATCAGACAGAAAAGGCGACTTCTCCTGAAAGCACTTTCGATAAAGCTCCAGGATAACTCTTCGGTATACAGGACTTATAATTGGAATTACAGTTCTATTTTGGAACAATGTTCTGATATAATGACTATATAGTAAGAAATTTGTTCATAACAGATTGAAAAGACAGTCGAAAGAACTGTTAAGAATATGGAATTTAAAGATGGTGAGATTATACTTGATAATAACCTGGAAGCGGCTGTTAATGAAATTTTGTTTCTATTTATGATTCAGACAAGGAATTTATTTATGGAGATTCCTATCTGATTTTGAGTTCAAGAATGCTTTTTCAGGTGAAAATGGCAAATGACTGTCCAATGAAAGTTCAAAATGGCGTCTCATGAGATAAAAAGAAATAAAGATTATGGAATCATTTATGTGAGAGGGTATAACGCCGGCATCAGAGTTGAAAAATCTCGAGTCCATTATGAACATATTTTTGTAGTATTTGCGTTTTTACTTGTTATTTCAGCTTTGGGAGGATATCTTATAACAAAGAAGGCCTTTTGATCCAATAGAAAAATAAGGAAACTGCTTGAAAAATTAACGAAGGAAATGATCTGACGAAAAGAATTGACATAGGAAAAGGAAAAAGATGAAATTTCAGTTCTGGCACATACTTTTGACAAAATGTTTGACAGGCTACAGAATTCTTTTGACAGGGAAACACAGTTTACTTCAGATGTATCACATGAACTGAGAACCCCTATATCAGTTATAAGCTCACGAAAGTCAGTATGGACTTAAGTATGTTGGAAATAAATGAGGAAACAAGGGATATATTTGAAAATATACTGATGAGTCATGATAGCGAATCTTATATCAAAACTGCTTATGCTCGCAAGGATGGACAAAGGAGTCAGAAATTAAATGTTGAAAATACTGATATGAGTGAAGTAGTTGAAATGGCTGCAGAAATGAAGATGGAAAAAGCCTCAGGGAAAAATATAACGATAAAAAAGCGATATAAAAAGGAAAATTTATATGCTGATGTTGATAAATCCATGATAACACGTATCTTGATAAATCTTATAGATAATGCAATAACTTTATGGAAAAGAAAAATGGAAAAAGTGTAACAGAACTTTTTCAGAATCAGGATAGGATTGTGTGTGTAGAGTTGAAGATGATGGAATTGGGATAGCACAGGAGCACATGGGAAAAATATGGAACCGCTTCTATCAGGTTGAACTCTCTCGTTCGGGAGATAATTCAGTACTTGGTCTTTTCACTGTAAAATGGATTATAGATGTCATAAAGGTACAATAAATGTAGAAAGTGAGTGAGAAAAAGGAACAGTTTTTACGTTTGAACTTCCATTAAAAATGAAAATTCTAATAATTAAAACATAAATTTATATAAACAGGAGAAGAGTAAACGAAAATAAAGCTTTAATAATATTTGGAATATTGCTTTTTAACATCTGGAGCATATGCTTCAAAAAGTAAGAAAATATCTGTAAAGTAAATAACTACAATGCAAAAGATTACTAGTGAAGAAGCAAAATCTTTGCACTTAATCATTCCAAAGTATCGAAAAATTTAACAAAGGTTACTAAACTATGTTGGGAAAAGAAAATACTTGTGTATGAGGTTGAATTTACTAGCTAAATAAGAAATATAAATATGGAATAGATGCAAAATACAGGAAAAATACTGGCTTATAGTCAGAGAGACAAGGAATTTGAAAACATCAATGACAGAAGCTCTAAATTTGAAACACCTGTTTACCCTGCCCTATAGCAGAAGCTAGAAATCAGAATCATAAGAATTCAGAATCTGACTTCGGAACAAAATTAGAATTTAAAGTAGAAAGAAATATAGCTAATGCTATTAAAAATAGTGGAGTTAGAGATAAGAACAGTTCAGCTTCTTCAAAAATGCAAAAATCAAAAATGAAAGATTTGTTGCAAAAATGGCAAATAAAACAGATTATACTAAAGTTGTTCTCCTTCCAGAAGAAAAAGCAAGAGAAATCAATGCTTAAAAATATTTCAGGTGCAACAGATTCAGATATAACAAGACTGTAATAAAAATATGAAAATAACAGGTCTCATTTATTCGGGAAAAAGTAAATCATGAAGGAAACAAACATGCTATCAAGCTAGATGGAGCAACAGGAGAAGTTATAGAATAGATATTAGAAGAAACAATCAGAAGAAAGATGCAATCAGTTTAAAAATAATTTCAGTGCTTAAAGGGGTTGTCACATTGAAAAATATGGTTTTCATATAAATTTTGAGGCAACCTTTTCTTAAATTCGATTAATTAGTAACTCAATCATTAGACGTGGAGCCCTGAATATTTATCCTGAAGTAGAGACTGAAGACATATAATATTATTATAAATTATGCATTTTCTATAGTTTTTAACAGTGAATCCTGCAGATTTTATCAAATCTGAAATGATTTTATCATCTATATTCTGAAGAGAATTCAATTTCATCTTTTATCATCAAGATTTACTTTTTACATTTTCAGTTTCAGGGAGTTCGTAAAAGGCATCTTCAACTTTTTTAGCACAGTGAGAACAGCTCATTCTTCAATCTCCAACAATCATTTTTATCATCTCCTATAATAGTTTTTATATATGCAAATGTATCACTGATTAGTAGTATTGTCAAGAGGAAAAACAAGTTAGTGGACTGCTATATTTTACAAATAAAAATTATAAAATGTATAATAGATTAATATTTTAAAAAGCTAAGAAAAGAAGGTGTGAGAAAATGAATCATTATTTTTCAGAAAAACCTGAAATAAAATCTGAAAAAAGACGATAAATATACAATACAGAATAAAAATTTGAATTCATAACGATAATGAGTGTTTTCAAAAATCAAAAAGTTGATTTTTGGGACAGATTTAATGCTAAATGAGTTTTTAAAGAAAAATAAGGATTAGAAGCTAAAAATAAAAAAATTCTGGATATAGGTTGTGGTTATGGTGTTGTTTCTGTAATACTGAAGTCATTTTATCCTGAGATTTCGATTACTTTGTCAGATGTTAATGAGAGGGCATTGGAATTGAGTGAGGAAAATTTGAAAAAAATACGGTATAAACGATTATCATATAATAAAATCAGATGCATTTGAAAAAAATTACGGAAAAATTTGATGTAATATTGTCAAATCCTCAATCAGGGCAGGAAAAGATATAATATTTAAAAATTTATTCGAAGCCTATGAACATTTAAATGAAAATGGGAATTTTACTGTAGTACTAGAGACAAAACATGGCGCCAAGAGTACATTGATGGAAAATTTTTAAGAATTGTGACACAGTTACAATTGATGGGGATACAGAAATTTTTCTTTCATAAAATTTATAAAAACAAATTTAAGACTTTAGAAATTCTGAAAAATCTTATTATTCTGTAAAATAAAAATCACAAAAATAAAAATTTAAATGATATTTTAATATCAAATATTTGACAATCAAAAATAAAATGTGGTATATTCTATTAGTAAATTGAGATTTATATATTGGAGGAATGAGACATGTCAAAATTGGTATTTTTATGGTTCGACAACAGGAGTATGCGAAGATGTTGCAAACAAAATCGCAGAACAGCTGGGAGATGCTGGATGCTACACATCGCAGGAATGAAGACAAACTTGGTGATTATGATGTTTTAATTCTAGGAACTTCAACTTGGGATTTGGAGAATTGCAAGCTGACTGGATAGATTCAGTAGATGCTCTAGGTAGTCTTGATTTAAATGGAAAGAAAGTAGCATACTTTGGATCAGGAGATCAATCAAGTTTTGCTGATACATTTGTGGATGGTATTGGAACACTTAATGATGAAATTGAAAAACAGGTGCAACAGTTGTGGGACATACAAGTACAGATGGTTATGATTTTAATGAATCCAAAAGCATTAGTAGATTCACACTCTTAGGATTAGCTATTGATGAAGTTAATCAATCAGATTTGACTCGATGAAAGGGATAGAAGCATGGACGACGGAGTTAAAAAGTTTTATAAAGTACAATTATGAACTTTTTGCACATCACTTATATGAACTTGACAAAGGTTTGAGGCATTTAGTTTTGCATACTGCACCCATTGAAGTTGTAGATGCTATGATAAGAAAACTAAGAAGAAATGATGTGCTATTTCATATTCAGGACTGAGTTGTGGTAAAATTAATTTGTTTTTCGGTGAAAAGGAATGTGGGAAACAATTAGAAGTTTAAAAACAAAGCTCTTAATAAATATACGCCGGAAGAAGATTTTATACTTGGAATTCTTTGGGATATGATCCGTTGAAACAAACTAAAAGATATTTAAAATTTAAAAATGAAGCGTTTAAGCATTGAAAAGTACGAGAAAGATGAAATTAATATTGATTAAATTGAGTGTAAGATATTTGTTTACAAATAAGTCTCGTTTAAAGACGGAAACACAATAAAATGTGATTTAGCTATATTATTTATATAACTAAAATAAATCAATTTTCACGAGTTGATTTTTCTCCAAAAAGCAAATAAGTCGGCGATCTCATCAGCGTCGGCTGTATAATGGATTTTTATAAAAATAATAATACAATTAGACTGGATATTTTAATCTAGTATACATAAAATTATAAAAATAAAGGAGTCATACTTAAATGAGAAAAATACTTGTATTAGGAATTATATTTTTAGTATAATAGGATTTTCCTCTCGCAGAAGTGAGGGTCTGTCTACTGTCTAAAAATTGAAAATATAAAAGGAAAAATGAGAGTTCTGAGTACCTTTCCCATAAATTTAAGGCAGGATTATACAGGACATCTCTTGATTAATGAAAAAGGAAACAGGATAGAGGAAAAAGTTTTAAAAATCTTATAATCCAACATAATGATTTTATTTCAGGAATTGAAGAAGTAAATTTTAATGAAAAATAATTTATGGAGGGCCATTTTACTTTTTCAAATATGACTTGATAAAATGAAGTTGAAGTATTTTTCATAATCCAAAGTCGCGTACACGTGCAAAACAGGAATAAATTTTTAGTTTTATGGAAACAGTTGATCAGTTTTTCAGTAATAAGAATTATGAAAAATTATTATATTATTTTGATTATAAGACGTTTTTATCTCGACTATAACAGTATTTTATGAAAAATAAAATTTAAAAATCAATATGAAAAACCCTGTATGATATAAAATCTCTCTTTAAAGTATTTTAAAATATGTATAGAAAACTTGACTAAGTTGTAAATATGAGGTATAATCACTTTAGATGGCAAAATATTACAATGATAACTGAAATATGGATGAAGAGTATAGGAGAGACTCTCAGAGAGCACTCGAAGGTACAAGTTGATAATTTGTAATTATTGATGAAATTTCAGGTAAAAAGGACTCATACTCGGACAAACTCTGAAAAATATGACAGGGAAATGCTGTGGGCATTTTCTTTTTAGTTTGTACAACTTAATGCATTTTTATTAGAATTGGGGAGAGCGAAGTGAATTATTAACTAATAATCCTGCGTTTCTAAAACTATAATAAGAAGAATATAGAAGTGGATTACAGGAAACGGATTATTTAGGATATTAAAAATAGCACGTGATTACGTGCATGAAAATTATAGCTTCTTTACACATCCTCTTATGAAGGTAAAACCTAATGAAACTATATATAGGTCTGTAGTTCTGGTCAAAGATGATTCAACTGATACTGATTCAGTCATATTACTGGCATCTGCACAGAAACTTTTGAAAAATTTAAAGGAAACAAAAAACACTCGTTGTGGATAGACAGGGTAAAGAAGATTTCAGTGTTATAGATCATGCACCTGATAACAAATGCTATAGAAAAGAATTATAAAATAGTATATTAAAAATAAGGAGGATAATATTATGAGAGCATTTTGACTTGATAATTATAGGGTCAGGACCAGGTGGACTGGCAGCGCACTATATGCAAGCAAGGGAAGAATGAAAAACATTGGTTCTTGAAAAAGGCCAGAATGGAGGACAGGCAGGATTACTCATCTGATAGAAAACTCATCTCAGGGTCAATTGAAGATCCTACAGGTCCTAAATTAACTCACAGAATGCTAGAACAGGCAAAGAGTTTTTTGGAGCAGAAATTAGAAAAAGATGAAGTACTTGATGCAGATTTTTCTGGAAAAGAGAGTAGTAAAATGTAAAAATGAGAATATACTGCAAAAGCTAGAAGTTATTACGCAGGAGCTACCCAAGAAAATTAGATGCTCCAGGAATCAGAGAACTTTCTGGAAAAGGGATTTCATACTGTGCAACATGCGACGCAGATTTCTTTAAAGATTTGGAAGTGTATGTAATAGGCGGAGGAAAACAGTGCAGTGGAAGAAGCTATCTACCTTACTAAATTTGCAAGACAGGTTCATATTGTTCATATGCTGGATCATTTCCAATGTGAAAGCATCGTTCTTGAAAAGGCAAAAGCTGTTCCTACCTTGACATCAGAATAAGAACTGTCGTTGAGGAAGTAAAAGGTGACGGAATACTTGAATCATTAGTGTTTAAAAATCTTGATACAGATAGAAGTGTATGAAGTTGAAGCGATGAAGAAGATGGAACAATGGGATTATTTCATATTCATAGGATATCAGCCTCAGACAGAGCTGTTTAAAGGAAAAGTTGAAATAGATGAGTATGGATATATGTAGCAGGAGAAAACACTGAAACAAATGTACCTGGTGTATTCGTAGCAGGAGACTGCAGAGTTAAGGAAGTTCAGTCAGGTTGTTACAGCTACGCAGACAGTGCAGTAGCGGCAATTATGAGCTGAAAAATATATATAGTAAAGAAAATTTGAATAGAGACTACACTAAATTCATTAAATAATAACTTTATATAATATTATTTAAAATTAGAAAAAGAAAGGTGTGAAGAGGATGTTAGAATTAAAACAAAGACAACTTTTGAAGCTGAAGTTTTGAAGCTGAAGGATATGTATTTGTAGATTTTTGGAGTCACGATGTGAACCTTGTAAGGCTTTGATGCCTGAAGTTCATAAGCTTGCTGAAAAATACGATGGTAAAATGAAATTTGCTGCTCTGGATACTACATCAGCAAGACGTTTAGCTATCACAAAGAGTTTTAGGATTACCACATTAGCTATCTATAAAGATGGTGAAAATTGATGAAGCAACAAAAGATGATGCGACTATTGAAAATGTAGAAGCATTAATCATATATCTAATAGTAAAGGAGGAGTCATTATGCGTCTTGAGTTAGGCAAGATTTTTACATAAAAAGGACATTCAATTTGCTTCAGAATCTAAAATCGAAAATAACGTATTATACGTTAATAAGGATGAATTAAGAAAGGCAATATGGGACGACGAAGAATCGTATCAGTAGAGTTTGACATAGCAAAGCTAGGAGAGCGTCGCATTACACCAGTAAAAGATGTAATCGAGCCTCGTGTAAAGGTTGAAGGAGAGGAGGAATTTTTCCCAGGAGTTTCTATCAAAGAGTTGACATTGTAGGAGAGGAAAAACTCATAGCTTTTAAAAGGCATGGCTGTAGTAACTCAGCAAAAATAGTTGGATTTCCAGGAAGGTATCGTAGATATACTGGACCAGGTGCTAGTATACACCTTTCTCAAAAACTGAACAACTTAGTAATTATTGCTGAACCTGCTGAAGGAATGAAACAGCATGAACATGAAAAAGCAGTACGTTTCATTGGATTCAAAGCTGCTAAATATTTAGGAGAACTTGCAAGAAATTTACAGCCTGAAGAAACAAAAGTATACTGAAACGAAAACCATTACTTGAACAGATAGCACAATATCCTGATTTACCAAAAGGTAGGATATGTATATATACAGACTCAGGACTGTTACACGATACTTATGTATACGGAGTAGATGCAAAACAGATGGTTCCTACAGTCTTTATCCTACAGAAATCAATGGATGGAGCAATCGTAAGTGGAAACTGTGTGTCTGTATGTGATAAAAATCCTACTTAGTGCACTTGAATAATGGTGTAATAGAAGAACTTTATGAAAGAAAAACATGAAAAGGAAATCAACTTCCTTGGTGTAATCATAGCTAATGAAAATGTATACTCTGGCTGATAAGGAAAGATCATCTAACTGGACAGCTAAGTTTACACTAAGTACTTAGGACTTGATGCAGCTATCGTTTCTCAAGAAGGATTTGGAAATCCGAGATACTGACCTGATAATGAACTGTAGAAAATTGAAACAGAAGGTGTTAGAAACTGCTATCGTTACTGATGACATGCAGGACAGAAACGGAGCGAGCCAAAGCTGGCTGATGCAGATCCCAAAGCAGATGCAGTTGTAACGGAGGAATGCGAACCAATTAATTACATTACCTCAAATTAGATAAAGTAATCGGACATATTGATGTAGTTAATGTAATTGCAGGAGGAAACCATGATTCATTGAAAAGAAGACGGAACAATTGAAGTTGAAATTCAGGGCAATTACAGGTGCAATAAATGAAACAGGATTTGGATATTTGACAGCAAAAACTTATTAAAAAGTAAACGAACAGTCAAAATAAAATTTATAAAAATAAAGTAATAAAAATTTAAGTTAATTTTCATAAATTGGAGGTAAAGATGATGAGTGATTTAAAAATATATATAATCATTATCGGAGATAGAGACGGTATACCTGGTCCAAGCTATCGAAGAATGTGTAAAAACTATTGAAGGAACAGAGATTGTATTTGCATCTACTGAATGCTTTGTCTGAACGGCTGCAGGTGCGATGGACTTAGAAAACCAAAAACGTGTTAAAGAAGCTGCCGAAAAATATAGTAACGAAAAACTGTTGCGGTTTACTAGGTGCATCAGAAGCCGAAGCTGCTGGTCTCAGCAGCTGAAACAGTAACTGTAGGAGATCCAACTTTTGCAGGGCTGCTGGCAGGAGTAGAATTACATCTTGCAGTTTACCACATAGTAGAAGAAGAAGTGAAATCACAAGTAGATCCAGCTGTTTATGAAGAACAAGTTGAATGATGGAAATGGTATTGGATGTAGACGCAATTTCAGAAGAAATGAAAGACGTACGTGGTGAATAATCCAACAACACAATGAGGAGGTAAAAAATGTCAAAGATTAGAGTAGTACACTACATTAACCAGTTCTTTGCTGGGGTTTGAGGAGAGAACAAGCTCACATAGAGCCTGAATTGCGTAAAGAATTACCCCCAATATCACAGCAATTACAAAAGCAAAACTGGGTGAAGAATTTGAAATAGTTGCTGCAGTAGTATGTGGAGACAGCTATTTTAACGAAAATTTAGAAAAAGCGCAAGCAACTTTATTAGAAATGATTAAAGGGAAAAATCCAATTATTTATTGCAGGACCGGCATTTAACGCAGGACGTTATGGAGTTGCTGCAGGAACAATTACAAAACTTATTCAGATAAATTACATATACCTGCTGTAACAGCAATGTATATTGAAAATCCTGGTGTGAGATATAGTACAGAAAAGATGTATATATTGTAGAAGCAACTGACTGTGCTGCAGGAATGAGAAAGGTTTTACCTAAATTAGCTAATTTAGCTAACAAAATTAGCAAAAGGTGAAGAAAATACTCTCACCAGCTGAAGACGGATATATAGCTAAAAGGAGTAAGGGTAAAATTACTCTACAAAGATACAGGATCAAAACGTGCGGTGGATATGCTGATTAAAAATCAAAGGTGAAGCTTTTGAAACAGAATATCCAATGCCAGATTTTGACCGTGTTGAACCAGCTGCGGCTATTAAAAGATCTGTCTAAAGCAAAAATCGCTCTAGATTACATCTGGAGGATAGTTCCTAAAGGAAATCCGGATCACATAGAATCATCTTCAGCTTCAAAAATATGGAACATATAGCATAGAAGGTGTTGAAGACCTAACAGCAGAAACATATGAAACAGCTCATGGAGGATATGATCCTGTATATGCAAAATGAAGATGCTGACCGTGTATTACCTGTGATGTATTAAGAGAATTTGAAAAGCAGGAAAAATTGGAAAATTGTGACGGAGAAATTTCTCACTACTGTGAGGAAATGGTACAGCAGTAGCAAGTGCAAAAGCATTTGCAGAAGAAGTGGAAAAATTAGTGGCTGATGGGGTAGATGCAGTTATCCTTACATCTACTTGAGGAACTTGTACTCGTTGCGGTGCAAACGATGGTAAAAGGAATGAAAAATATGGTATACCTGTAGTACATATGTGTACAGTAGTACCTATATCACTAACAGTTGGAGCAACAGAATCGTTCCAACTATAGCGATACCTCACCCATTGGGTAATCCAAAAATTAGATAGTATAGAAGAAGAAAGAAAAATAAGAAGAAAAATTAGTTGAAAAAGCATTAAATGCATTAACAACTGAAGTAGACGGTCAAACAGTATTTGAATAATTAACTTAAAGTAATTCAGAAAGGAGACGGAGCTTGTCTTAATTGGAAAAAACAGTCCTTTTAAGACGGCTCCAAATAAAAATATGAATTATCCAGTATTTAGAGGAGCAGGTTATGTTCTTGTTCATGCACCTGACATGATCGAAAATGGATCAACATGTGCAATAGAGAGAAACTAATCCTGACTCAGAATTTTAAAAAGAAATAAAAAGAATCACACAGAAGTTACGAAGAAGTTGTAGATTATCTTCCAAAACCAAGTTTATATAGGAAGAAAAACTCCCAGAAGAGTTGAATGCATTCCCTATGCCTTGGTAGTAGATATAAAAAGATCAGAAAGGTGATCGTCATGGAAAATTTGGACAAATAGTTCCTCAGGACGAATTTATTGCATTACTGAAAAATAGTAGATGCATTTGATTTGAGTACACTTATCAGAAGAATTCATATCTGCAGTACGTCCAAAAATAGAAGAAAATTTTAAAGAATTAGAACCTTTCTTTGGACAACTTAAAAGCGATGATATCAGTGTAATAGATCCTAAAGATTATACATTGACTCATGAAGGAAAAATCGTGGGATATGTAAAAAGAGCTCATGATGTGGATCCAAACTTAGAATTACATGTAATGGCTGAAAATCTTGTAGTTAAAGCATCAGTGAGTAATTTCAGCAATTGAAATGTTAAGAGATTCAAAAATAGATCCTAGTGAAATTGATTATGTAATAGAGTGTTCTGAAGAAGCGTGTGGAGATATAAACCAACGTGGTGGAGGAAATTTTGCAAAATCAATAGCTGAAATAGCAGGACTAGTAAACAGCAACAGGTTCAGATTTACGTGGATTCTGTGCAGCACTACACATGCATTCATAAGTGCTGCTGCATATGTAAAAGGCAGGAATTTATAAAAATGTAATGGTAGTTGCAGGAGAGCAACAGCAAAATTAGGAATGAACGCAAAGATCACATTAAAAAGGAATACCTGTATTGGAAGACGTTTTAGGTGGATTTGCAGTACTTGTTTCTGAAAATGATGGAGTAAACCTATAATAAGAAACCGAGCTTGGTTGGAAAACATATATGTTGGAACTGGTTCTTCTCACAGGCTGTTATCTCAGCACTTGTACACCAGGATTAGAGCAAATTTAAAATAACGATATAGATGTATCTCCAGTAGAAAATGCAAAGATCCTAGACATAACAAAAGTTTTCTGCAAGGGCATGGCGGGAAATGTACCTGAGAGCAAACTATAAAATGATAGGTGCATTGGCTGCAATGCGTGGAGACATTGAGAAAAAGATCTTAAATCATTTATCGTACACAAAGGATTGCGGATGGCACAACACAAGGGGCATATTCCATCGGAGTACCTTATAGCAGTGATTCCTACGTGATGATCTGACTACAGGAAATAAAACATGAGCAACGACAGTAGGAAAAGGAAAGTTTCATTCTTAGGAAGAATGACAAACTTATTTGATGGTGTTTCATTTTATTGCTGAAAGGAAATACTGGAGAGAGATCTAATCTGAAGGGAGCAGTTTCTAAAGAGAAATAAGAAAAATAATAGCAGAATCGATTACTTGCTCAAAATATCGCAGATGTCTGAAGAGTAGGGAGGTGTAATATATAATGAGTATAATTTCCTGAAGCACTGCTTGAATCTAGGCGGATGCTATTGAAAACAGGAAATTTCGGGAAAAAGTAAAAGTGGGAGTAACAACACAGGAAGTGAACATGGTACTGAAAATATTATAAAAGGTGACAGCAACTGGCTACGATTTATTTGACATAGTTCTTATAGGAAAAGGTCACAGAAGATTTTGAAAGCTACGAAACTGAAACTGAGGATGAAGCACATAAAAATGGAAGAGCTGCTTGACGAAGCGGTGAACAGCTTCACTGTGTTACAATGCATTATAATTTCAATAGAGCCTCAACAGTAGGTAGAGTAATAACTCCTGGAAGAGGAAATGAAAATGTATTTATAGCAACAACTACCGGAACACCTGCTACTGGATGGAAGTGGAAAGCAATGGTGTAAGAAATGCGAGTACGGTATAGCTACAGCCTAAATCAGTAGGAATTACCTACAGTTGGTGGCACAACATAGAAGGAGCAAGACAGACTGAAAAGAGGATGTATCTGTACTTCATGGATATGATTTTGAATTTACAGAATCACGAAAAGAGCTGACCGGTGGTGCAGTAATGAGAGGAAATGACCGTTGATGGGCACACCTGATGTCATGGTAACAGATTCACTAACAGGAAATTTGGTTTATGAAATGTTCTCTTCATTTACTACAGGTGGAGACTATGAAACTGGAAGGATACGGATATGGTCCTGGAGTAGAGAGAAAATTATGACAGAAGGGCGTGATGCTTTTCAAAGACATCAGGTTCACCTGTTGTTGCTAAAAGCATTAAAATATGCTTATGAAGTAGCTACAGGGAGAGGTTAATGCATTAGCTGCTCGGGATGAATATAAAAAGCACAGTCAGCGGGACTGGATAAAATCTTCGCTGAATTGATAAGAAACAGGAAAATAAGCCTTCAGGAAGAAATAAAGGCTCCTGAGAAGTTGTAACATCTCTCAAATAGCAGGTGTAGACATCATGTGATCTTGAAGATGCGACTAAGGTTCTTGGAAACATAGATATATGCTGAAAATGGAATGGGATGTACAGGACCTATTATTCTTGTAACAAGGTTAATAAAGATAAAGCAAAAGAAATTTTGAAAAGCAGAAGGACTGCTATCGTAATTTGTATCAGTAACATAAAGAGATTCATAAAGCCTATAATTTTATACGGAATATTTATGGGCTTTCATTTTTGAGCACAATGATGCATCATTATTATTCTGATATTAGTTGTTAAAAGAAATAACGAACATATGTAATTTTAGTGCAGACATACAGTGCTTTATAAATTATTAGTTAGTATAATTGGTTATTTGAAGTTAAGAGAAAATTTGCTGCCTAAATTTAATATAACACTTTATTTCTGTACATTGAATATAATAGCACAAGAAGAGGAGAAGTATGGGTTTAGTAGATATTATAAACAATCTGAATACTTTCTTACAAGTAATATTCTTATGTGGGGATTACTTGGAGAGGGGCATTTTAAGCATCATTTTAGGATTTCCCCAGATAACTAAAATGCAAAACATTGGAATGGTATTTGGAGATTTATTCAAGAAAAGATTCTCGAGAAAGGTCAATGTCATCATTTCAGGCACTAGCAACAGCAGTTGCGGCACAAGTCAGTACCGGTAATGGCAGGGGTTGCAACAACAATAACTGCAGGAGGTCCAGGTGCTGTATTCTGGATGTGGGTTTCTGCATTTTAGGTATGGGAACAATTTTTCACGAAGCATGTCTTGCACATATAGAAGAAAAAGTCAACGGAGAGTTAGTAGGAGGACCCGCTTTATTACATTCTGCAGGTTTGAAAGAAAACAGGAGGGTTTGCTTACAGCATTGGCAGTTCTTTGCGACCACAATTATACTGGCATTAGAGTTCATGGGAAACGCCGTTCAGCCAAAACTCAATTGCTGCAGGAATTAAGCAAAGTGGTTTTAGAAGGTATAACCCTGGTATAATAGGTGTTGTTGCATTGGCAGCTTTATATTTATGGAGGAATGGGAAGAATAGCAAAATTTGTCTGAACTCGTAGTTCCTATCATGGCAGTTATATTAGAAGTATCGTTATATTAATTATATTCCATAAAGAAGTAATTCCACAATTGCATGGATATTTAAAAGTGCATTTACAGGAAATGCAGTAGCAGGAGGTATTGCAGGATCTGTAGTTAAAGTGGCAGTGCAAAAAGGAGTTGCAAGAGGACTATTCTCAAATGAAGCAGGAATGGGTTCAACTCACATGCGCACGCAGTTGCACACGTTAACATCCATCAGAACAGGGATTAACTCGGCAATGGTTGGAGTGTTTATAGACACTATTAGTATGTAAGCAACAGCATTAGCTATTTTAGTAACTGGCATAATGTACAGGGTGCAAACGGTAAAATATCTTGTAGGTGCTCAGCCACAGGTGCATTTAAACTTTCATTTGGGAATTTGGGAGCAATTTTACTGGCTGATGTCTTGCATCTTCGCATTTACTACTATAATAGGGTTGGTATTATTTTGGAGAATCAAATATCAAATATTTATTTGAAACAAAGCTTTACTACCTTACAGAATAATTGTAATAATATGTATAATAACAGGATCATTACAGGAAGTTGAACTGGTATGGTCTTTAGCAGATATCTTTAACAGTCTGATGGTTATACCGAACTTGATTGCCATAGTATGGTTATCATTTGAAGTTAAAAGCTCTTTCTTAAAGATTACAATAAGAAATTTGAAGAAGGTAAAGTTCATTATGACTATAAGGATGAATAAAATAATATTATCATAATATATATAGTGAATTATAAATAGATAGGTTTTAATACAGTGCTGTTTTGATTTTATATTTCATTTTGAGCACTGTAGTTTAAAGTAATTATAAGATAATAAATAAGGAGGAAGAAGAATGAACAGTTTAATAAGTAAGATAATACATGGGCTTTATGGTGTATTCTGGCAGTCTGTGCTATGGCAATATATCTGAGCAGAAATATGAATGGGCGATAAAGTGACAGGATGTATTCTAGCACTGTCATTTGTAATGATTTTATCAAATTTTAACATAATACCTAGAAGCACCTGTTTATGATCATGTGTGGGGACATATAGTGCCACTTGTTATTCCTATGCTAGCTGTTTAATGCAGACATTAAAAGGATAGGAAGAGAATCAGGACGATGGTTCTTATTTTTATATTGAAGTAGTTTTGGAACAGTTGCGAGGAGTTTATTGCCCACTATGATGATGAAGGATGTTATCCCTCAGTTAAAATGACATAGTACCAATGTTTACAGGAACATGCACAGGAGGAGCTGTAGAAATTTGTTGCAATGTTCACTTTTATATAAAAGTACCTGGTAAAACAGTATCCTGTCGCTTTGGTTGCAGATAATGATCAATGGCACTTTATGTATTAATAGCTTTACCCACATTAAGTATAATAAAGAGAAAATTTACTCATCCATATAGATAAACTGGAAAAATTTAACAGAAGAAGATAAAAAGTAAAAATGAAACATTGGTTTCAAATATTGGGAGCTAAAGAAATTCACTGAAAGGATATAGCGATGACAGTGGCTTTATCATTGGTTATTGTAACTATTTCTGATACATTATCTGGATTGTTATCTTCCACATTTTCAGGAAAAGGAATAGTAGATGCTATTTTAGGGGATTGCTAGGGAATAAATATTTACTTATGACAACATTGACAATAATAATAGCTTCCACTGTTTCCAAAACAGGTAGGTTCCATAAGGAAGTCAGGAAATAGGAACATTCCTTATTTATCTGTTCTGCGGTAATAGGGGCTCCTGCCTCAATCACTTTAATTCTTAAGGAATTCTCACTATTATTTATATTTACTGCTATTATAATTCTTGCAAACCTTATATTTTCATTGGTGCTGGGAAAACTGTTTCAAATTCAGTATTGAGGAAATTATCATTGGCATCAAATGCCAAATGTAGAGTGTTCCTTCTGTCGTACGCTTGGCAGCCCAGTTTCAAAAGGACGGAGCCAGAACTATTAGTACCTGGCACTTTTAATAGGAACATTAGGATATGTCATTGGTAACCATTGGCTACGGTATTTTCTACAGGATGGATGTTACTAGGAGGAGGTACTTTTAAATGTTAGAAAAATTTGGAACAAAGATGTATTTTACTGGTTTGAGGAATTATCTAGAATTCGTGTTCAAGATCTAGGAAAAGAGAAGTCAGTGATTTTCTTGTAGATTTTGCAAAAGAAATCTTGAAAGTTCTCAGGATCCTTGAAAATAATGTGATTATACCTGCAACCCCAGGTTATTATGAATCAAAAGTCTGCAATTATTTTGCAGGGACATGTGATATGGTATGTGTAAGAGATAAAGGTTCAAGTCATAATTTCTGTAAAGACCCTTTAAAACTGGAGAGTTAAAGATGGATGGATAAGTGCCGAAGGAACGGCTGCTGGGGAGGAGATGATGGGACTGCTGCTGGCTACATGCTCTGGCTTTTCCTGACAGAAATTATCCGCATCCTGCCTTATGTACGATTACAACCTTGTAAGAACTTTGGTATGAAGCAGCCTTGCAGTGACAGGGAAACGAAGGAAAATATCTTAATATAGATGGAGAAGTTGAAAATGAACTTATTAGATGCCGGAGGAATAACCATTACTTATAAAGGAACCTAAGAGGGAATCACCCTTGAAGATGTTTCATAATTGAAATTGGAAGAGCTGACAGGAGGTATATTCGGCAGGAAATACAGGTCATGCAAATTCAATTAAAATCGGCGGGCACAACTTCTTGATAGTTTTAAAGTGGATGGCTCGTTAAGCGGAGGATCAAAGCATAATGCAGTTCCTACAACGCAATTATTGAACTTTATGCAGATAATGAAGTCATTAAAGAACTGAAAAATAAAGGAGGAACTTAAGAAAACCAGAATCTCCGATCCTGACATGATAATTGTATTTATCAATAGATTCAGAAGAAAAGTGACGTAGATACTCTAAAGGAAGTTGTAGAAAACACTTTGTAGCGGTCTTGATGGAGTATGCTACATGGATCCTATGTTGGATGGACTTTGTTGAACAAGTCTTTCAATCGAGCGTTTGGAACAGAAAGATGATAAACTTTATCTGACAACATTAAAACATGTTCTTCAAAACAAAGCAAGGGAAATTGAAGTTAAAAGACACTTCGAACTGATTGTGACTTCAAATGGATTTGTTATTTATAATGGAGGATATCCTGATGGAAATACGGTCCCGACTCGACCACGTGTCAAGACAATAGAAGCTTTACACAGTTTGAGAAAAGAGCCGATTGTAAAAGCGATACGCACTTTGGACTGGAATGCGGTATTTTGAAAATTCCTTTACCAAATACGGATATGGATTACATTCGGTCGGATATGCAGGCAATTCATACTGCAAATGAACGTCTGAACATAGAGTCTGTAGGAAGAATAATAGAATTTTTGAAAACATTGGTGATTTCACTTGATTAGATTAATATCTGTAGACAATGATAAATTGAAAGAGGAAGTACGATATTTATGTGGTAGCACTAGTTACTTTTAATAAATGACACATTCCTCAAATATAACCAATGTTGAACAGGATATTACAAATATTCCTGAGTGGAGTTCTAGTGAGAAAAATTACAGACTAGTTTTCTCTAATAATGAAATTTTGGGTGCAGTTGATTATATAACGCTATCCCTGATACTGTTTTATAGGTCTTTTTATAATTAAAAATACAAACATAGACAAGGTTTTGGAGATATTTGATTACCTGGAGAATTTGTTTAAAAAGTGAAGGATTTTTAAAAATAAGACTGGGAGTAATACTGCAGTAATGAAATAGGATTTTCTGGAAAAACGAAATTTTAAGGAAATTGAAAGAAAAGTTTTGTTTGGAAATTCGAAAAGAAGTCATAGTCATGAAAAGAAACATAATAAAAGAATAGGGAAAGAAATATAAAAACGTCTTCTTCCCTATACTTATAGTAAATTAGAGAAAATTCTGGTTACATATGAGGAAATAATGAGGAAAAATAGCATATTATTGTGTATGTAATTTTGTCACCAATGGAAAGAAAGTGGGAATAATGATGAAAATGACTAAAGAAGGTACTGCAACAGTGAGACAGGAGATGTAATGAGATGTGAGAAAAGAAAGAAGAAGTGGATATAACAGATATGTGGGAAGTCTATAATAATTTGGGAAATATGGATGGCAGAAATTATAAGATATTTTGAAAGAAGCAGAAATGAAGAGTTCAGTAAGTTAAAGGATCATTTCCGGTAATGCATGTCACCAAAGTACAATTGATAATGTAAATGCAGAAACCTTTCCTCACGTAAAATGAATGAACTGGACAAAGCTGCAAAAGACATGCTTCCATATATAGAGGAAGTTAAAACACTGGCAGAAGCCATGGAAATGCCAGGATGAGGAAAGGATTTTGTTTCTGATAGTATGCTAAGGCACAGGAAATGCACACAAAATTCCTTGCTGCAGTGAAAAATACAACGAAACTCACATCAGCTTTTAAAAAGGCTATGGAGGAAACAGGACAAGAAAATAAGGTACAGGCAAATTGAAGAATTTAAGAAAAATGGAGAGAAATGGTGAGATATACCTGGCACTTCAAAATGAAATTAAATGAAGATTTCTCAAGGAAATAGACGATCAGAAATTTTGGATATATCTAATTTACTAGTGGAATGTTGAAAATCATAGAATTAAGAGATAAAATTTCAAAACAGTACTGGAAGAGATCTGATTCTGCAGCAAATGGAGAAGAACTGAAAAAGAAGGTTATACAAACAGTGTGTGGCAATAGCACATCATTTAAAAGAAAATGACATGAATCTAAAAAGGTCAATAGCAAGTCTGATTAATAGAATGGAAACAAAAAGAAAAGGAGAAAGTGAAATAAGCAACAGTTTTATGCTGAAGTAAGTGAGGAACACCAGAAAATGTATATCGTGTGTTTAATGAAGTTGTAAGGAATACAATAATTGAGTAAATAAAACAGAATAAAAGAAAGATAGACAAGAGTATTTGACACCATATGGAATCTTTAGAAGTATGCTAATCTGTGAAATAGGAATGGGTGAAAAATATAGCAAATTGGGAGTTCCTATGCCTGATAAATATTATGAAAAATAATAAAATTAACTTCTGCTGAAATATAAAATGTATATTAGAACAGTAAATTTAGAATTTATGGATATGAATAAATAATTAAATAAATGACTTTTACTTAAGGGAGAAGCTTATGAGAATAGAAACTCAAAGATGCCCTTATTAGAAATTTTAATGAAAGTGATGTTTATGCATTGTACTGTATTCTAAAGCAGTCCAAAAGTGAAAGAATACATTGAACCACCATTTACAGAGGAGAAGACAAAAATTTTATAGAAAATAACGGATTGGTTGCTTCTGCCTAGTATATGCATTGAATATAAAAATAATAATGAATTAATCGGACATGTTATTTTTTCACGAATATGATGAGTATATGAAAATTGGGTGGATAATAAGAGGAATATTGGAATCAGGGATAGCTGATGAAATTACTAAAATCACTTATAAATTTTGCAAGAAAGAAATTGATTCATTCAATAATTATTGAAGTGATCCAAGACAAAATAAGACAATTAAACCATAGTTCGAAAATGGTTTTAAATTGATAAATGATAAAGAGCTTTTATATTTATAGGATAGTTTTGTGACAAGATACGAAAATAAGAAATTATCATAGGGAAGTAAAAGCAGATAGCCGATATTCCTTTTTCAATTCTATGCATAATATAGAGCCTGAATAATATGTTTTACATTTTTAAATTTTTAGACAGCCCTACTTTATTTGCCAATTAAAATAGTTCTGTCTGCTATTCTTTTGCCTGTTCTTCATTGTGGGTAGTCAGAATTATTGTATATTTTTCAGACAGTCTTTTTATAAGTTTTTCTATTATGAGGTATTTTCCATATCAAGAGAAGAACATGGCTCATCAAAGATAAGAATATCAGGTCTGTTGTCAGCATTCTTGCAATGCATAGTCTCTGTTTCTGACCGCCTGACAATTTCAATGCAGACATTTTAAAATCATCCTTACTTCATTATAAAAGATTTACATCTTTCAGATAATTGGAAATTCTTTTCTTTTCTATACCTTTCCTTCATAAAATTCTATAGGATACAGAATATTATTTTCTATGGACAGCGGAAAGGGTTTTGAATCCTGAAATAATGTAGAAATGCTTTTCCTCCAGCTGAAGAGGTTTCATGAATCTTATATTTTTCCATCTCAGGATGACATTCCTGCATATTCTCCGCGTTTAGTAAGAAATCCGTTAATCAATGATAACAATGTTGATTTACCACATCCTGAAGGTCCCATTATGCAAAGAATTTCATAACATCGATATTTATCTCCTTAAAACTTTCTTTACCACCTGTAATATATATTAACGTTTTTATTTCTAATATATTCAATGAAGATTCCTCCTGTTCCAAGCATTATAACTTCTGACAAAAATATGCATAATTATGAGAATACATATTAACACAAAAGCAGTGGCATAGGCTTTTTCAGTATAGTGCAGAATGGAATAAAAATTTCTTTTCCATAGATATGGCAAACTTATAGAGATATTATTATATAACTAGTAAAAGTTAAAATTCTCATTTTATTTTAATCTTTTAATAATATCATGTCTTTTAAAGACATAGATACTATTCAATATTTAAAAATTTGAGAAAGAGGTTGAAAGTTATGAAAAACATAAATTAGTTTTTATTAAGTATAAGTTTAGGAATGATTATGCTGTCTTGTGGAAATATTTCAAATACAGATTTTGACAGTAAAAATTCAAATGAAAATATTGAACGGAATAAAAGAAACGGTGAAAGTATACAGTCCCAGAATGATAATAAAAAAATCAAACTGGACCACAAATTGAAAAACGGATTACCAGATAACAGATGCAAAGGCAACAAGATTTGGGAACAGAACAGTAGGTTATATTTCGCTTGAAATGGATGGAAAGCAGCTGAAAAATACAGGAGGTCAGGGAGAAATAACTTATATTGGATATGATGAAAGCTCTATTACTTTTGTATCTTACACCTGTTGAAAATATGAACGCCAAAAGGGTAGGAATGAAGCATTAGAACAAAATGTCAAAACAGAGGAAGAGCAGGAAAAACTTAAATTATCGAAAAATTCAGATTAATGGTTATAATGGTTATCAAGTATCTATTGATTATTCAACCGGGATATCTTTTTCGAAAAATTATATTGATTATAATGGAAATGTATATTTGATTGATATTATTGGAAAAACATCCAACATTGATGAATTATTAAAATAGCATATACCTGGAAACCAATACAATAGAAATTCACTTTTTAAGATTATACATGTTAACGCTGAAAGCCAATTATAGATGTAGATCTTTGAATGACTATAAAAGGAAAAGTTGATACGGGAAGGTTTATTATTATGAAAAATTGATTATACTAGTGATAAGTTTTATAATATTTTTCCTGTGATAATTCTGTTGGGGAAAAAGAATCTGATATTGTGATTAATTTGTCATTTAGTAATGCATCATAGTAACATTAATACTTCAGATACGAAGTAAACAGGCTACTTTTTGAAGGACTGACAAAAGAAAACGAAAAAGGTGAAATGTAGCAGGATTAGCACAAAGATGGGAAATTTCACAGGATTATAAAAGATTACCTTTATTTAAGAGATAATCTTAAATATTCAATGGGATGCCTATGACTTCGGAAGATTTCCGAGAACAATCAGTAAATGGAAAAAACAGTAAAAGTTTTTATGAAGATAAGTATTTGATAATAAAAGCTGTGAATGATAAAATATTAGAAGTGGAACTTAAAGACAAAAATAAATATGGAAAAATGGGAAGATGTGTCAAAATTCTATTTAAAAAGAGTTTGCAAAACCTGTAAATGCACCCAAAAATAAAGAAATTTCAGATAAGGATAAATATTTTGTTTTATAATATGGATTCTAAAAAATTTTTATCAACAGGCCCATATATTTTGAAAGAATATGGTAACGAAAAGAGCTATTTTAACAAAAATCCCTAATTACTGGAATAAAAATAATATACGTACAGAAAGCATGAGATTATGGTAATTTTTCTTGTTAGCCATATATTGAAAAATAATAGAATAAAAGGAGATGATTATTAATGAAACAGATAAATGGAAAAAGAGCAGTTTTTAGAAAATGGAGTTTTAAGAAAAAGAAGTGAAATTGGATTTTCAATGGCAGCTTTTTCTTTTGGGATTTATATATCCTTTAATTAAAAGGGGACTATATCACAGCTGGAATTGCTTTTTGTTGTAATTGGTACGGCAGGTATGATTTTTTCCATTAGTATTTGTTCTATCGATGGTATTTGGTTTCATATATAATAAAATGTATGTTAGAAGGCTTATTAAACAAGGATGGCATCCGTTTACAGAAGAAGATGCGCAGGTTTTTGAAAAAGAATGGAATACTTTTTAATGATACAAAATAAATCTTATGGAAGCAATGAAGAAAGGATGATAGAAGAAGCAGAAAATTTTAAAAACAAGAGTCTGGAAAAATAGAAGTTATTGAATTTATAACAATGATAATGATTTTTCATGATACAAATAATGCAAATATTGATAGTTCTTTTAATGGAAACTCCTAATAATACTGAAATGAATCATAAAAACCGCACAACTACAGAAATTTGTTGCAAGATTAATTGGTGGAGGGCTTGTTTCGCTTTATCTTAGGAGTTTTCATGGCAAATATTGTTTTAATTCTTTTTAGAGCTGGACTGACAGGTGAGGAGCATTTTAGCTGTAAAAAAATAAGGATAAAATAAAATGGAAATAAGAAAATATTTAATTAAATCTGAAATTACAGAAAACAATAAAAATTTTTATTCTCTCTCTTTTTAACAGCATTTATGAGGTATAATAGAAATGAATCGTTCACAGAAAGTAGACAAAAATGTGAAAAAGAAAGAAAAATGGAGCAATTAAAATTATTTTGTGAAGAGAATCGATGTATCCTGCTGGAGATGGAAGAGAGTGAAAGATACGAGATTACTAGTTGTAGAAGATGAAAAGAAAGTTGAAATGAACTTGTTACAAAAAGCTGTAAAAAGGAATATTATGGAGTTGACAGCTGTTTTGACTGGAGAAGAAGCAATCAGATACGTGGAAGGAACTGAATATGATGCAATAATTTCTAGATATTATGCTTCCAAAACTTGATGGATTTGAAGTGATTAAAAGAATAAGGGCAAAGAAAAATAAAGTTCCGATATTACTTTTTAACAGCAAGAGACAATATAGATGATAAAGTGAAAGGGTTAGATTATGGAGCAGACGACTATCTTGTAAAACCTTTTTATCTTTGAAGAACTTATGGCTCGTATCCGTGTACTTTTAAGACGCAATTCTGGAAATGCCGATAATGTAGTTACAATAGCTAATCTTAAGGTTGACCTTGATGCTAAAAACAGTTTTTAGAGATGATTTACTAATAAAAACTTTCAGCGTAGAGAATATTCGATTTTTGGAATATTTGATACGAAATAAAGGGAAAAATTTTATCAAGAGAAAGAATAGAAGATCACATATGGAATTATGACTATGAAGGTGGAACCAACGTTATAGATGTTTACATCAGATATTTGAGGAAAAAGATTGATGACAGCTATACTCGAAAAACTTATTCATACCATTCGTGGATTGGGTTATGTCCTGAGGGTCGATAATGAAAAATGAATAAACTTTCATAAAAGTCCAAAATAACTTTCTGGTATATCGGTCTTATGATAAGTCTTATAGTCATATTTCTTATAACAATAATTTATAGTAGTGAAAAATCTTGTACGGGCAAACGCTTATAAAAATTTGAAAAAGTTCTGTAGTTTCTGCATCTGACGAAAATTGAAGTTTATGATGGTGAACTTACGATTGACAATGATTTTTATTATTTTTAATAATAATGTTCATTTGTTTGTTTATGATGATGAAACAGGATTTATTTATGGGGATATTCCATTGATTTTGAATATGATGAAACTTTTTCCGATAAAAATGATGTAAGAATTATAAAACATAAAAATAAAAATGGTATATTTTTGACAGCAAAAAGAATTTTTCAGGCTATGGTATTATTCATATTCGTGGAATTGCTCCTGCAACAGAAGTGGAAAAATATTATTGAAACAATTGTTTTTAATTTCTCTGATTGTATTACCATTTTTCTTGTTATTTTCAGCAATAAGTGGATACTTTATAACAAAAAAAGCATTTAAACCCATAGAAAAAAATAAGGGAGCTAGTGGAGAAAAATTAATGAGGGAAATGATTTGACACAAAGAATTAATATTGGAGAAGGAAATGATGAAATTTATACTTTTGGCAAATACATTTGATACAATGTTTTGACAGACTGCAAAGTTCCTTTGAAAGAGAAGCTAGTTTACATCAGATGTCTTTCACACGAGTTGCGGACACCTGTAGTCAATTATAATTTCGAATGTGAATACGGTCTTGAAAAATCTCACTCAATAGAAAAATGCCAGAAATACAATTTCTTCTGTGCTTGATGAAACTAAAAAGATGTCAAAATTAATCTCACAGCTTCTGACTCTATCGAGAATGGACAGAGGAAATCAGAAACTTAATTTTGATAAAAATAAATATAGTGAAATGGCACATCTTATTGCTGACAGTCAGCAACATAATGCAGACAGTAAAAATATAAAAATTCATTCTGAAATAGAGGAAGACATTTTTATTGTTGGCGATGAGACGATGATTATGAGAATTTTTGTAAATTTAATTTCAAATGCAGATTAACTATGGTTGTGAAAATGGAAACATATGGATAAAAACTTATCACAGGATAAAAGATTTTGCAATATGTAAAAATTATTGATGATGGAATCGGTATAGAAAAGAAAATATACCTAAAATATGGGGGCGATTTTATCAGGTGGAAAGTTCCAGAACAACAGAAAATATAGGGCTTGGATTATCAATGGTAAAATGGATTATAGAGGCACATAACGGAGAGATTTATGTAGAAAGTGAAATTGGAAAAGGAAGTTCGTTTATATTTAAGTTGAAAGAAAGGAGAAAAATGAAAAATAATTTTTGAAAAATTACTTATAGTATTTTTTTATTACAGTAATGGGAGTTTTCTGCAAATGGAAATCAGGTAAAGAGACTAAAAACAGTAAGAGTTTCTGAATGTTGATGTGAAAAATTTCGATTGAACAGGCAAAAGCAGCTTGCGTTAGATCATTCAAAAAGTGGCAAAAATACTGCAAAAATGACTAAAATTCGTCTAGATAAAAGAAAAATAGAAAATTTATTTATGAAATAGAATTTTATACAGAACGGAAAAATATAAATACAATATTGATGCAAATACAGGAAAAGTTCTGAGTTACAGTCAAAAAGACCGAATATCGGCTTCAACAACAATAAGAGATGATGGTAAAAATCATTAATACAAATGGCAGCGATACAGAAATAAGAAAAACACCAAAAATATATTGGAATTGAAAAAGCGAAAGAAATAGCAGTTGCACGGATTACTGGTGCAAAAAATCAATGTTACAAATATTCAGCTGGATAGTGAAAAAGGAAAGAAAGATTTATGAAGGAAGAATTGTATATAAAAATACAGAGTATAAGTTTGACATTGATGCTATAACAGGTGAAGTAATAAAATGGGAAGTAAATGAAAATTAGTAAAGTAAAATATCCTCTAAAGTTTAATATACTGAAGAGGATATTTTTGTTAAAAATTATGCTTTGTAAAGTTTTTCATAATTAAATTTATTTTTAAGTTGTTTAAGAGTATAATCAAATATGAATAAAGGTGGAATAAATATAATAATTAATGTTATTATCGGCATATTTTGAAGATGAAAGATTTTTTTCAACTATAATCATAAAAGACTTATATAAGAATATTGAAACAAGATTGAATGTCGAATGCAGTAAAATTGTCCACCAGATTGGACTGGGTCTTAGTCGCACATTTCCGAAAAAGATGCCTGATATTGTTAGTGTATATAAATTTAATTGATTCAAATGAAGTATTCCAAAAATTACAGCCTGAATTAAATTGGCATATTTTTGTCTTTTTCTTTTAAAAATTGAAGTATTAGTCCTCTCAATAAGAGCTCTTCCCAATAGGGTAAAATACTAGAAAATTTAAGCAGTTCATTAACTTCAAAAAGACTGTTTTGAATAATCGGCAAGAATTATCTTTTTTGATAACAAAGAACTTAAAACTGTCAGTAAAATTATTACAGATGTGATAACTAATGCTGAGTAGCAGGCTGTATTTAATATCAGCAGTCCCAATTCTTCCATTTTAGATTTATTAATATTTTTTTCCATTCTGATTGTTCTTCTTTCATGAATTGTTTTTATAAAATATTCTATCATTAGAATATTAAAATAAAATGAGAGATATTTTTACTTCTATTTTTATTTATTTTATTTTGTAGTAAAAGTAACTTTTAGCCATTTTTTTAAAGATTTTATTTGAGAAAAACCTTTTTCTGTTATATAATGTATTTAAATAACTTTAAAATCAAATTTTTTACTTTATGTTGCATATATGAAAGGAAATAAAATGAAAAAAATTATTATTATACTAGCATTTATATTTTCTAGTTTAAGTTTCTCTGCGGAACAGATTGAAAAAAATTATGTGCTATATTCCCTAAGGAGCTAAAAACAAACAGTAAAGCAAGATTAATTTATGAAGATACAGAAAAATATAAAGATGAGGAAATACCGCCTGAAGTGGCAAATCCTGAAATTGTTAAAGCATTAAAGGAAAGAAGGCTTGTCGTATTTCAAATGAGGTGTAAATATGATGGTGATATGTACCGTTATATAACAGCTTCAGACTATGCAGTTGAATATCTTACAAAACAGACAATAAATAAAGAAGAAGGAGACTATTATTTACTGGAGCTTCCAAACAAATAAGGCACTCGCTTTTCAGGATATGTTATTTATTGAGATTTTATAGATAATTCAATCAGCACAAATGATGAACTTTTTCAAATTCTCTATATGATAAATGTTCAGTTTCTAGAAATAAGACAACAGGAACTGGAAGAGGAAGGGTTGAAAAGTAGTTTACTAAATTTTTCTCAATTTTTTCATTTTTTTGCAGGGATTATTCATTTTCGTAAATCCCTGTATTTAATTTTTTCATTTCTTTTGTATAATCTTATTAAACATTTTTATTGCATTTCACATTCAGAAAATTACAAATCTTGTTATTCAAAAATAAAATAATTTTTCCTCTAATATTCCTTTTAATCTAAAAAAAGCATATTGTTAAAGTGAAATAAGATTTTTAAATAAATGATGGGAGGATTTTTGGATATGAAAATGAATAGTGGAAATGGCTACTTCAAAAAGAAATAACATTGAGCAAAGAAGAAGAGATAAAGATAGTGAAAAATTGGATTTTTCTTGGATAACTTTTTCTTTTCGGTTTTCTTGTTCCGTTTTATAGGAAAGATTGGAAGACCGGCTGGATACTTTTGGCAATAATGGCTATATCTCATATGATGTCGCCTATACTAATGCTTTCTGATATTGGTGGTATTTAGTTTTTATATAATAAGATTTATATTAATATGCTTTTTGAAAAGTGGCTGGAGATTTGCGACAAAAGATGACGAGATACTTTGGGAAAATAAAAAGGAAATGGCAGAAAAAGTTGATAATATGGTTTTGACGCTAAAAAGAAATGGAAAGGAAAAATTGATAAAAAGATAGAGGAACATGGCTTTTGTTAAAAAAATTTGCATGGGGAGGAATATACGCTCTGGCTATTGGAATTTTAATAAAAATACTCCTTTTTAGCTGTAGGAATAGTTTTGTAATAAGTTTTATTAAAAAGACAGAAAATGTAAAAATCAAATTTTAGGAGGAAAGAACTATGAAATTAAATTTTTAAAAATTATTTGTTATAACAATTATTGGAGCAGGGATTTTTATATCACAACAGTTACACGCATTTATGGGGATATGATTATTATATGGATCCTACAAATTTGCCAAGCGATACGTTACGGGAAAATCTTTTACAGCAAACTTTTGATAATCTATAACAAAAGTTTTTTTAATAATAGCAATAAAAACAAACGGCAATATGTCATTGCTGCCATCAATTATATTTCTTGCAGCCTGGTTTTATATCTATGAAAGGAAAAAGTGAAGTAGAAACTTTTCATTTTATTTTAATTAGAATTACATATCACAAAAATTAAAAATAACTTTAAGCAAGGAGTAAAAATTATGAAAAGTAAACTTGAAAAACTATTTATTGCAACAATTATCGGAGCAGGAGTATTTGTATCACAGCCTGCAAAAGCATTTTATTATGATACGTCAGACAATGTTAACTATACAAACAATCTGATAAAACAGTACAAGAAATTATATACTTGGTAGTGAAGTAATAGGGCACACTGGAAAAAGGGAATTATACTATGTCATTACTGCCATCAATTATATTTCTTGTAGCCTGGTTTTTATATCTATGGAAAGAAAAAGAAAAGTAAAAACTCTCATTTTATTTTTAATCTATATTACATATCATAAAATTGAAAAATGACTAATTAATTAGTATTTGAAATAAGGAGGAAAAAAATGAAAAAAATATTTTTTTGCAAGCCTGTATTTTATTCATCTGCTCTGTTTTTAATATTCTGGTACTATTTTTTTCTGGCTGTATTAGAAGTATCAGTTTTAAGTAATTTGAAAATGATTAGAGGTATATACTCGGAAAATCTTATATTAATTTTTGCTTAATATTTTTTTATCATATTTTTTTATGCAAAAAGCAGGAATAGGAAAAAGGCTTTTGATAATTTTAACAATAATTGGTGTAATATTAAAAATACTAATATCTTTTAATATCGTATAAATATTTAGTTTCATCAGCAGGAGGTGAAGAATTTTTACCAACTTATTATGCTTATTTTGCCATAGGTTTATTGGATGTAATATTTCTTGTGGGGCTTGGTGTAAATTTATTGATAGGAAGGAGAAAACAGCATGATAAAAATTAAAAATTGACAGGATTTATGATTTTTCTACTTTTTTGAATGATATTTATTTCCTGTGGAAAACCTTCAAAAAAAGACATAATAGACAAGGGATATATATTAGAAGTAGGTGTATCCAATGAGATTGACAGGGAATTTGCTGGAAAAATGGAGCATTCTCCCACTTATACTATTTTCAAAGCGACTGAATATAAGGACAGTGATATTATGGTGCAGAATCTCAAAAAAATGGAACAGTTAAAAGCAATCCTTTCGCCTATGCTGTCGTTAGGAAATTCTGATTACGGCTATTATCCTGTCTATGTGGATAACAAAAATTATGAAACTGTATATCTCATATACAGAAAGGATATTCCTGATTTTTTTGAAAAAAACAGCTTTTGAAAAAGGGGACGGCTTTATGTTAAATAATACGGAAAAAAATATTCTAAAGGAAAAAAATATAAAGACAGATTTTTCATTTTTTTAGTAATATTGAAGATTTTTGAGAAAAAAATAATGGCTAATGAATGGACTCTTGTAAATATTGCAGGGCTTGAACTTAAAAACAGTAAAATTTCAATAAAACTTGATAAAGGAAAATGTTGTTATAACAGGAAAAAAATGGGAAAAAAATATTTGGGAAAATATTTCCCTGAAAAAAATCACAGGATTTCTTTTTGAAATAGATAATTTGAACAATCTGCTGAAAAAAAGAGAGTGAACTGAGCGACAGTGATAAAGATTTTTTTATATGATTTAAGCAATGCCGATGTAATAACGCTTATGGATAATGAGCAAACTCTTTATATCGGAGTTCCTGAGAGTAATCTTATATTTAAAAACATCAAAAAAAATAAAAAAAGTAAAAAAAGCTCTAATGTTCTTTTAATCTAAAAAAATATACAGTATAATTAAATAATAGAAATCATAAAAATAAAATTTTTTTAGGAGGAATAATTATGAAAATAAATTTGAAAAAAACTATTTGTTACAGCAGTTATTGGGAGTGGGAGTATTTTGTATCACAGCCTGCACAGGCATTTTATTATGATACTGTCATGACATTTTAACTATACAAACAGATGTGATAAATAGTACAAGAAATTATTTACTTAGTAGTGAAGTAATAAGTCACATTAAAAAGGAGATTATTCTTCAAAGAAAAAGTTCAAATTCTAAAAAAACAACAAAGCAGAAAACAACGGAAGTCATCATGCAAACTTCATCTACAACCAAAAACAACAAAAAGCAAATATTACTTTTTAAATCGGACGGAAATACAAGAGGGACTTGATTATCTTTGTTAATAACTATCCGTCAAAACAGAGAGGGGAAGCAAGAACATATCTGAAAAACAGATGCAGGATTCTTTCCCGCAGGTAGCACGTTCAGTAGGAATACCTACAAATGACCTGTCTTCAGGACTGGCAGCTGCAATAGCAGGGAGCATATATGGCATATAACAATGTAAGTCTGAAATGATGAGTTATATGAAACCTATGCAAAATCAGTTTAAGAAACAGTCTCTAAAAGGTGTAGATGACTTTGATAAAAATGAGTGACAGTGATAAAAAGTATATTTATGACCAAATGGTAATAATAGGAATGACTTTAGCCGTAAATCAGTACCAAAATCAGCAAAAATCCAAATGCAAAAAGTTACTGCTCAATTAAGAAGATGCAGGTAAACAGGTACTTGAGGGACTTCTTGAGTAAGATGCAAGCAAAGTAAGAATTACATCATCAGGACTTATTTTTTAAAATAAATAATTACAAAAATAAGAAGTTTTTATAACAGTATGTAGTGATAATAAAAAAACAAAACATATGAAAAATATATAAATTCAATTTCAGGAGGAATAATTATGAAAATAAATTTGAAAAAAACTATTTGTTACAGCAGTTATTGGAGTGGGAGTATTTGTATCGCAGCCTGCACAGGCATTTATGGGATACTGGTATGATTATAACAGTGACTGGATTCAGCAGGATATAATGAGAAGAACTTTTGAGAATCATAATAGAGTTTTTGGTAATAATACAAATAACAACAGTTCAAGTGGAAAAAGTTCAAGCTCTAAAAGTACAGGAAGCAGTAAAAGTAAATCATCATCATCGCAAACATCGTCTAAAACCAAAACCGGCAAAAAGCCAAAATAACTTTTTAAATCGGATGGAAGTACAAGAGGACTTGATTATCTTGTTAACAGATACCCTTCAAAACAAAGAGGAGAAGCGAGAACATACCTGAAACAGATGCAGGATTCATTCCCACAGGTAGCACGTTCAGTAGGAATACCTACAAATGATTTGTCGACAGGAATGGCAGCTGTAATAGCAGGGAGCATATATGGCATATAACAATGTAAGTCTGAATGATGATTATATGAAACCTATGCAAAATCAGTTTAAAAGACAGCTCTTCAAAGTGTAGATGACTTTGATAAAATGAGTGACAGTGATAAAAATATATTTATGACCAAATGGTAATAATAGGGAATGACTTTAGCTGTAAATCAGTCCCAAAATCAGCAAAACCCAAATGCAAAAAGTTACCGCTCAGTTAAGAAATGCAGGTAAACAGGTGCTTGAGGGACTTCTTGAGTAAATGCAAGTAAAGTGAAAATAACATCATCAGGGCTTGTTTATTAAAATAAATAATTACAAAAATAAGAAGTTTTATAATAGTATATAGTGACAAAATAAAAACATGAAAAATATATAATTCAATTTAGGAGAAGAAATTATGAAAGTTAAGCAAATAAAAATATTTTTAACAATAATAGCAGCATTAGGTTTTGGAATTTCAAATCAGGCTTATGGTGTATTGATTATAATGCACAATGGATGGCTAATCAAGGCTCAAAATGCAGAGAACAGAAAAAGAAATAGAGAAAGATATGAGGAAATGTATGGAGAAGACGAATATAATAATTTAATGTCACATCATCGAATATACATCTTCATCGACAAGTGCTAAGACAGCTACTTCTACAAAAAGCTAAAATAACATTTTAAACCTGATGGAAATACAAAAGGATTAGATGATTTAGTTCTTCAATATCCTTCAAAATAAAGAGCCCAAGTGAAACCTATATTGGAAAAATTACAGGATTCATTCCGCAGGTAGCACGTTCTGTAGGAATACCTACAAATGATTTATCAACAGGAATGGCAGCTGTTGTAGCAGGAGCATATATGGCTTATAACAATGTCAGTTTGAATGATCAGTTATAAGGAAACCTATTGCAAAATCAGTTTAAAGAAGCTATGCAAAGTGTTTCGAATTTGATAAAATGAGTGACAGCCAAAAATATATATTTATGACCAAATGGTAATAATAGGATGACTTTGACGTAAGTCAGTCCGAAAAATCAGCAAAATCCAAATGCAAAGACTACAGCTCAATTAAGACAGGCTGGTAAAAAGGTGCTGAGGGACTTCTTGGAGTAAGTGCAAGCAAAGTGAGAATAACGCATCAGGGCTTTCATTAAAAATAATAGAATAGGAGTGAAAAATGGATAAAAGTTATATTTTCTAAAGGATAAATTCTTTTACACACTACATATTCTAGCAATGACATTTATGGTGGCAGATCATCTGTGGAATATATTTTTTTCCTAATCAGATATGGTTAAATGTGCTTTGGAAGACTTGCCTTTCCTATTTTTGCCTTTTATGCTTACGGAAGGATTTTTGACAGGACTAAAACAGAAAAATATTTAATACGTATTTTTATTTTTGCAGCTATTTCGGAAATTCCGTTCAATCTTTTTGCAAGTCTGGCATTAAGAGGAGAAATAATGGTATTTTATCCATATAACAATGTATTATGGACTTTTCGGAATTGCCTTATGTGGAATGAATTTACTGGAAAAGACGGAAAAATCAGAAAATATGAATGAAAATAATAAAATTTTTGTAAAAGCTGCTATAAGCATTTTAACGTCGTAATTGCACATTTTGCAAGAAGTGATTATTTAGGATATGGGAATTGCAATTATTCTGATATTCTATTTTTTTCAGGGGAAAGATTACAAAAACATAATATTTCAAGCCTGTATTAATGGTGTTTCTAAACGTATTTATTATGCCTGGACTTGAATTTCCGTTTAACTTTTTGGAAATGAGATGTTTATAAAAACACAGATATTTGCGATATTTTCACTGCCGATAATATGGCTTTTATACGGAAAGCAGGGTATTCATAACAGATTTACAAAATATATGTTTTATTTTCTTTTATCCATTACATCTTTTAACTGATAGTGGCGATTTATGTTTCTTTTTATGATATATCTGATTTCTTTGATAGGTAAGAATTATGGAAATTAAGTGAAGCCAATATCTACAAAAGCAAAAAGTTTAAGAAGAACTGTTAAGAAAATACATAAAAATTCTGTATCCATTGGGGAAGTGATAAAATTGATTTTAATAATAGCTATGATAGTTTTTGTTGTTTTTAGCTGCAATAAGAAACAGGAACAAAATAAAACAAAAAGGTAATAATGTTGATATAAGCTCAGAGTGATAAAAACAAAACTGAAGGAAAATAAAGAAAATTCAGAAAAAGACAGCTCTGAAATAGAAAAAGCAGAAGGAAGTTTCATCAGAAGAAGTTATAAAAAGCGGAAGAGGAATTTTTGTAAAGGACAGCAAAAATCTTGAGAAATACCATAATTATGTAACTGTGGCATTTTATCAAAACCGTGAATTTAAAAGAACAAAGGAAATTACAGAAATATTTTTAAAAAAATGCTCCTGATTATTCCTATGGTTACAGAGTGATGGCAGATATTCTCTTTTTATGAAAAATATAAGGAAAGTGCTGAATATTATGAAAAAGCAATAGGTATTTTTAAAAACATGGTAAACAGAGTTATGCGGAATACAAGGATATTAAAGTATTAAATAATGTACTTTCAGAAATAATTGATTTGATACAGGCTTTACAGATTGTCAGGAAATAATGAAAAAGCAGTAGAAACTTTTATAATTAACCAAAAATTTCTAAAAGAAAACTATAATCCCTTTTGTATAACATAGCTTTTAGAAAATGTCAAAAAGGATAATGAAATGTTAAAATCTACTAATAGTAAGAAATATGAGGAAAAACAAGAAAAATTATCTAATTTAAATTAACAATAAAATAAAAATTACAGGAGGAAAAGTTATGAAAGCAAAAATTTATGAAAAATATTTCTTTTAAGTATTTTTAGCACTGGGACTTGAATTTCAGGACAAGCTCATGCTGATTATAGCGATATGTTTAAAAATGAAATAATGCAGGAACTTTTAAATACAACTTCATCTTCACAAGGTAAATCTTACGGAAAAATCATCACTTACTTTCACACAGGACGGAAGTACCGATGGACTGGAAACATTAGTTGCAACTTATCCAAAAAGCCAGCAAAAGGAAATAAGGGCATCATTAAAACAGCTGTACGATTCTTTCCCACAGGTAGCACGTTCTGTAGGAATACCGACAAATGATCTATCTTCGGGAGTGGCTGCTGTAATAGCAGGAGCATACATGGCATATAACAATATAAGTCTTAATGACGACTATGTGAAACCTATGGCAAATCAGTTCAAGGCTCATCTTGAAAATAGCGGATTTTTTGACGGAATGAGCAACAGGGAGAAAAAAAGTATGTACGACCAGATGGTTATGGTTGGAATGACTTTAGCTGTGGGACAGTCCTTAAATCAGAGTAATCCTAATTCACAGACTACAGCTCAATTAAGGGAGGCAGGAAAACAAATACTTGAAGCCATTTTTAAAAGTGGATGCTGATAGAGTCCGTATAACAGCTCAAGGAATATCTTATTAATACGGAGGAGTCTAAAATGAATTCAATTATTGCATTAGTATATCTTTCAGTTGCTGTTATATTAATCGTTTTTGGTGTGAAACAAATAAAAACAGAAAAATCTTCGCAAAAATTAATCAAAAACAGGAAGATGAGGTTAAAGAGAAAAATAAAACTTGGAATTTTATCAGCTGATACAGTTTACCGTGAAAGAACAGAAACAGGAAGAGTATTTTTATGAAGTGCCGGAGGATTTGAAAAGCAGTTGTTCTAAATCTTATTTGCTTTGCATAATGCTAATATTAATATTTCTGGGAATAAAAATTGAATATTGCTTTTAATAGTCTGTGCTGTAATAAGTATGATATATGGATATAAATATTATTATTCAAAAGAAAAACAAAAATACACTTGAAAATAATAAATGAAGATTTTTATTTAAATGGAAAAATTACTGGATATAAAGGGCTATAACTGGGGTACTGAATTATTTCCCATATTTGGAACTCGAAATAATCAGTACTTAAATCCCATATTTATCTTCTTGATGGAAAAAGGAAATCTGTTTTTGTACCTGAAAGACAGTTAAAAAGATCTCAAATAGATATAATAATAGAAGATGGCAGAATTTCTAAAATTATAGATGATATTATTGATGTAATCCAGAAAACGACAGATTCCAAAAAGTAAAAATTCAAACTTTTTAAAATGAAAAATGCAGAGCATACTTTTTTACTTTTTATATCAATTGTGATACTTGTTTCTTTTGTATAAAAGCAAAGCATATATGTATTTATTTTTAGTAAAATAATGGTAGCATATATGGTATATAACAATATTATCTTTGTAAAAACAGGTACTGAAAACAATTTTTAAAAGTGGATGCTGACAGAATTCATATAACATTGCAAGGAATATCTTATTAATTCAGGGAGTCTAAAATGCTGTATAGTTTAGTTTTTGCATTAATATATTTTTGCAGTTTTGAGTATAATAATTATTTTTGATATGAAAAATAGAAAAAAATCAAAAAATTTACATAAGATTATTCAAAGGCATGAGGATGAGGCTAAAAGAGAAAATAAAACTTGGAATTTTAGCAGCTGATACAGTTTACCGTGAAAGAACAGAAACAGGAACGGTATTTTATGAAGTTCCTGAAAAATCTGAAAAATCAGTTGTTTTGAATATTATCTGCTTTTACCATAACAGAAATATTAATATTTTTCGGGATAAAAATTGGAATACTGCTTTTACTTAGCTGTGCTGTAATAAGCATAACATACGGGAACAAATATTATTATCCAAAAGAAAAAAACAAAAGATACGCTTGAGATAATAAATGAAGATTTTTATTTAAATGGAAAATTACTGGATATTAAAGGCTATAACTGGGGTACTGAGTTATTTCCCTCTATTTGGCACTCGAATAATCAGATCTAAATCTACATCTATCTTCTTGATGGAAAAAGGAAATCTGTTTTTGTGCCTGAGAAAACTACAAGGAGGATCTTCGCAAACAGATATAATAGATAGAAAATAGCAGAATCTCAGAAATTGTGGACAACATGATAGACATAATTCAGAAAAAGCAGATTCCAAAAGTAAAATTCAGGCTTTTTAAAATGAAGATAATGCAGAGTATGCTTCTTTTATACCTTTTATGCCAATTATGACATTCTGTTTTTACTATATGGAAGTAAAGCATATACATTTATTTTTAATAGGATAAGAAAATAGCTGATGGAATTTTTGAATAGTTAAATACAGACAGAGGTGAAAATGAAAAATATAAATCTAGCTATGATGGCAGGAATGATTTTTAATCGAGTATGGGATGTGAAGCAAAAGGGGAAAGCTTCCCAAAGCAGCATTTCAGGAAAATATAATGTGGAAACACTGACTACAAAAAGGGCAGACCGTAAAGGTGGTAGGTCAGGAATGTTTTGAAAATTCATACTTTGAAATAAAAGGAAATATTGCCTATATAAGCCTTAACAATATAGTTGACGGGAAATGTATAACAAAGGCAGGAACCTATGATATGCAAAAAGTAAAGGCAACGGGAGATACATTCTTGTAGGAAATGGCAAAGAATCAGATGAAATTATTGTAAAAATGGAAAAGTGCAGTATAATCAGGATACAGGAATTTCAATGATTTTTGTAAAACTCAGGAACAGTTGCAACAGCCAAAAATACTCAAAACAAAGGACAGGCATCGAAAGAAGTTTTATCAGGAGGCAATGTCACATGGGCTACAAAAGTTGGAAGAGGAGTATGCATGGGAGTTGATCACAGCGGATTTGATCTGGCAATTTATTTGAGAGATGATGGTACGTATACAGAAAGAATTGGGCAAATCTGACTGGAAAACAAAAGTAGATGGACATATATAATAAATGGAAATAAGCTGATTACAACAGACAGGAGTAAAAAGACGAATATGAATATACATCAGCAGATAAAAACTATGTTAGCACTGCGAAGCTTTATATGTTTAAGGCTCAAATACCTAAAATAAGATTCCTGATGGTGTGTATAATTTCTGTGTAGGCTCTGTATCAGGACGCTGGAATAGGAGTTAGTGGAGCAGGGAGGAAGTGGATATATAAAATTTGAGAAACAGGTTTTACAGAATCTTCAAGTTCATTTTTCTTCAATGTCAACTCTTCTGCTACAGGAGGCTCAAGCAGTTCAAGTAAAGCTTCAGGAACATATACTATAAATAACGGTGATTTGACATTAAAATATAATACGATGGTGAGTAAAGAAACATAGTTTCTTTTTATATACCACCAGCTTCGAGTGGAAAGGGTGCAATGGTTATTCTTGATGGGATATTTATTATAATGATTAAAAATCAGCAAATATAATATTTTACAGTGCAATCAGGAAAATTTATTATTAGAAAAATCAGGAGGAATCATGAAAAGATTTATATCATTTATTTTACTGGCAATTATATTTATAACTAAGCTGTGGAATTAGTGAAGGTTCTGAAAATGATGATAAAAAGGCAGTAGCATCGGCTTTTTAGCGATTATATCAATGCAGCAAAAAAATGAAGATACAAAAAGTTGGTGAATATCATTTAATGTGGATTAATATCTGGCGTACTTCACAGGAAAGTTATAAATATCTTACGTATAAAAATAAATAAAATTGAACTAACAAAGCAGAAAAATGGAAACGGAAGGGACATAAAACTGGCTTATGTAAATGTGTCATAAATATCCCGATTTAAACTATACAATGTCTAAATTTTTATAAAAACAAAGACTTTAATTCGTTGGTAAGAGGAAAAAGCAGATCTACACAACTAGAAATAATAGAACAGGAAATCTCTTCTTTTTGAAAAGTGAATTAAAGAAGAATGACACAAAAATATATCGAAAAGAGATGACTGTAAAATTTGAATATAATATTCCAATCAGAGATGGGTAATTCCTAAAAGACTGCAATAAGGAATTTATAAATATTCTTTCACTTGATAATTATAAAAATAAAGGGAATGGATAAAAACCATAGAGAAATTGTAAGAACGCCGGAAAATGATGATGATAGAAAACTTTAATCAGTGAAAAAGAGGAAAAATAAGAAATAAAAACAGCAAAAATTGATGATTATAAACTGCTTCTAATACTTTACTCGCCGGTAAAAATCCTGATAACATTAACTTTAAAAAGAATATCGCATAAAAATTAATAGAAATTTCCTGATTATCCGGAAGGATACCGTGATATGACATGATTTCCTTTATCATAATTATCCTGATAACTATTCAGAAATACTGAATTATGCACAAAAAGGGAATTGAAGCATATAAAAATGTCGATACAAAAATATCCTGAATTTGTTTTATGAAAAATAGCAGAAATCATCCATTAAAACGAACTGTATACAATTATGATAGATGTTTATTTGAAAAGGCGAAAAAGAAAAAAGCACTGGATGTATTCAATAAAACAAAAATTATTAAATACTGGATGCCTCCTGCAAATTATGCGCAGCTTGTAGAAAAGGCTGGGGTACAATGGTAATAAATATAGAATTTTTAAAGGGAAAAGAGGAGATTACAAATGAAAAAGTTCTGTTTATATTTTTAAACAATATTGATGTTTTTATCGTGTGCCATGAAAAGTGACAATCAGAAAAATAATGAAAAATCCTGAAAAATGAAATTTCTGAAAAATAAAAATAGTTCTGAGCAGCAGGTACCGGAAAAATAACAGTCTCAGAAAGAGTGATGTCATACAGGACACGAATAACGGTAGATTTGGAAATGAAACAGTAGGATTTATAAATTATCCAAAGGGAAACTGGAATGAAATTCAGAATAATACAAATTCTACAAGTGCTGGAATAAAAATGATGAGAATGAAAATGATTATTCTGGATAAAGTACTGTCTGAAGAAGGAGTAAATGCAGGAAAAAGCGGCAACACAAATGATATCAGAGCTAAAATCAGGGTCAGAAAACCTGAAACTTTATCAGAACAGTATAAATGCCATCAGGCTTATCTGATATTTTTCTGAAACAGTGAATAATAATAATCTTCAGGCTTCAATGATATTTATAGATGCTGAAAATGAAGTATATTATGTAGCAGTAATGTAAAGCCAAAACAACATTACGAAATTACTGGAAATAGTAACATCATCATGGAACATCAGATAAATATAAAAACTGAAAAATTAAAAGAAATGGAAGTAAAAGAAATATATAGATTTTTATGAATGATTAAAGATTATAATAATAGGAGTTGATTTGTTATGATTATTTTTGCATTCTTAATATTAGAAGTGCTTATAATTTTGCAGCACAAAAACTTTAAGAACGGTAGAAAAATGTCGTGTAACTTCAAGAGGTATAGCAAAGATGGTATTCGCAAACTGCGTCAGCCTTCAGTCAGGAAAAATATTTAATTTACAGGACTTGTAGACCAGACTTATCATAAATTTTCCAAAGGAACAGTATTTAAAGTATATTTCATGGAAATGGGAATAGAAACTTAACTTTGGAAACTTTTGATTATATTCAATAATTGATTTAAAAATATTGTTATATTTGTGACTAAAAACAGGAGATGTTTAAAGAGATGATTGAGAGAACAATTCCCTAATAAACCAAAGCAGTAAGAATCAGAAATATAGGAAATGTTAAATAACAAATATGGCTAGAAAACCTTATAAAACATAGAAAAAGTTGAGGTCATATTTTTAATAATAAATAATTTTAAAAAGACTATTCGAAAATGTTGCATTATTTAAGATTATAAGGTAAAAATATATATAAATGTATTAAAGATATAGAACTGAGAAAAGGAGGAAGAACTGACATGAACAATTATACTTCAAAAATATCACACATTAAGAAATTACAAATACGATGAATCTGTGCTCTTGAACATTGGAAACAGTTAAAGAGCAGGTTGTTCTTTATGCTGGACATGTGATAGGAAATTTATATTGTTTGTTATTTCTTTCTAGTTTTTAATGTAAAAATAAAATCCAAAAAGTCGTAAGACTTTCAATCAAAAGCATATAAATTCTTATCTAATGGCTAGTTTAATCAAAAAGGGCTATTTTTCTTATGAAGATAAATCTAATAAATGTAATTTAATTATAAAAATATGATATTTTGAATATTTGTTTCTGTTATTTTTCGAATTCTATTTTTGTAGTTCTTTAATATATAAAAAATTACGAATTTTTAGGAGGAATAGTTATGTCAAACTATTACATGAAGCAAGTGAATTTGCACTCACATTTTACTTACAGTAAGGAAATTGATGAAAAACAGGAATTTCCTGTAAAATCATTGAGGAAATGGGAAAGCAGGGTATTTGAAGTGATGATACCTAAAGAATATGGAGCCAAGGTGGAACACTGGAAGATCATGCGGCAATTTGTCGTGCTTTCTCAAAGAATGAATGTCTACTGCAGCTCTTTTTGCTATATGATGCATAATGTGGCAGTTATGACTATTTTAGTAAATGGAAGCGAAGAATTGAAAAGCAGAATATTTAAAAGATGTTGTAGAAAATAACAAATTTTTAGCACTGGCATAGTGAACTTGAACAGGAAACACATTTTTATATTTTCAGATATAAAAACAGAAGTTAGTGACAGCACAGTAAAATTCAATGGTCTGAAAAAGTATGGTAACTTCAGCGACTCATGCATCTTATTATCTGGCCCTTGCACCATCTCAAAAAGAAGGAGCTGTTGATAACTGGGTATTCCTATTGGAATCAGAAGGATTGAATTTCAAAACTAATACATGGCATGGACTTGGAATGCGTGGAAATGTTTCATGTCAAATGGAACTTAACGATGTAGTACTTGACAAGAGTTACCGTACAGGTGAAGAAGGAACAGAGTGGAACAGGTATTTAATGTTGTTGCACCTTACTTTGTAACGGGACTTGCTGCTGTTTATACAGAGTGTGTATGTCAGGCTATACTGGCAGAAGCTGTAGAACATTCAACAAATAGAGAAATACCCTACTGGTGAAATCATTAAGTGAATAGAAACAGTTCAAACTACATCTGGCAAAAATCTATGCTCAGACAAAATGCCGCTATCTTATCAACAGAAGAAGCTGCAAGAGCTGCTGTGGAAGGTAAAGAAGATGCATTGGCGAAAATACTTGCCGCAAGAATACTTTGCAAGTGAAGCGGCAATCGAACTTGCACGTATTGAATGAGAATAGGTGGAGGAAAAGCTCACAACAAAGCAGGAAATATGGAAAGACTGCTTCGTGATTCATATGCAGGACAAATAATGGCTCCAAGTGTTGACGTTCTACAATCTGGCTTTGAAGAGCAATAACAGGACAACCTCTTGTATAGGTTAAAATATTTTTGGAAGGAATGATAAAAATGAATAATCGTAAAAATAGGAGCAGTAATTTATGCTCCAAAAAGTAACAGTAATATGGGGAATAATTGCAGACTTTTTAAGGAAGAAGTAATTTCCTGTTGAACCGGTTTTCTATAAAGATTACGTAAGTCAAATAGATGGATTAATGAACGGGGAAATTGATATTGCATGGAATTCTCCACTGGCATGGGTAGATGCTTATATCAGAACTAAAGGAAAAGCTCTTGATGGATCAATGCGTGATACTGACAGGGATAGACAGACTTATCTTGTAGTAAGAAAAGATAGTGGAATAGAAAATATAGAAGATTTTAAAAGGAAAACAATAGGTTTTGGTGCGATAGATTCACCACAGGCCTGTCTGATTCCTATATACAATCTTCATCAAAAAGGTCTTGAATATGGAAAAGACTATGAAGAAAAAGATTTGACTTAGAAGTAGGACTTCAGGGAGACCATATAGGTGGGGAACTTGATTCTGCAAAAGGCAATGCTTTCAGAGAAGCTTACGGCAACATGGATGCTTGACTTTAACTAGATGCATGGATAAAAGATGGTACGCTTTGATGAAAATCAGGTAAAAATATTATATAAGACACCAAATTTTGACCACTGCATATTTTCAGGAAGACCTGACATGGATAAGGAGAAATTTAATCAATTCTTTGAAGTTCTTCATAAAATGGATTATAACAATCCTAAACATAAAGAAATGATGGATATGGAAGGGCTTAAAGAATGGGTTCCAGGAAGAACAGAAGGATTTAACCAGCTTCTGAATGCAAATAGATATTTAAATTATTTTAAGGAAGATTAGAGGTAAAAAATGGAAAAATACTTACCTTTTACAACTTCCCTAGGTAGCATGCCTAGAAGCAAGAAAATAATGCAATACAGAAGAAAAGTCCAGTCGGGTGAAATTTCATCAGATGAACTTGACAGCCTTGTGGCAGAAGAAACGTTGAAAATCGTTGAAATGCAGAAACAGTGTAATGTTGATATTATTACCAATGGAGAATTAAGCAGGGATAACTATGTTTCATTTGTATCGGATAAATTGAAAAGGTGTTACAATGATGAACATGGGAGATATGCTTGAATATATTGGAAGATAAGAAGGCATTTGAGCAGATCCTGGAAATACTTGATGTTCCGGCTGTAAGTATAAAAATGCAATCTGTACAGGGAAAGTGGAATACGATAAGGAACTTGTTGCAGATGAAATAGCTGAATTGAAAGAAAATGACAGACAGTCCCTGTTAAAGCTCACTTTTGCCGGGACCTTATCTGATGACAAAGGTCTATGTGGCTTCCCTGCCCTATCAAAGAAATATTATAAAAATAAGGAAGAACTGGGGCAGGATATAATAAAGTACTGAAACAGGAAATCGACAGGCTGGCGATTATAAAACGGATGTAGTACAGTTTGATGAACCTGTACTTACAGAAGTTGTATTTTCAGAAGGACATACACGTTCCTTCATGTGTGCCGCCCTTCTGAAAAAGAAGGATCCGAAAAGAAGAACTGGAATTTGCCATAGGATTAATAAAAAGAAATTGTAGAGTATGCTAGAGGAAAAATATTGCTGTTTCTCTTCATGTGTGCTGGAAACTGGAGAAAATGAAAGTACGCTGTTAAGCGGGCCTTATACTCTCTTCTGCCGCTTTTTGAAGAAGTGAAGCCTGATATACTGACTTTGAATTTTCAACTCCACGTGCAGGAGAGCTCAGTTCCCCTGCTGGAGATGAAATCATAAGAAAAACTGTATTTTTAGGTCTGGGTGTTATTAATCCCAGAACAGATAATATTGAAACTTCTGAGGAAATAGTTGAAAAGAGTGGAGGAAGCATTGAAATGTGCTTTCCGAAGGAAAAAGTGTGGCTAAACTCTGACTGCGGATTTGCTACATTTGCAAACAGACCTGTAAAATACAATGGAAATAATAGAGAAAAACTCATTCAGCTTGACAAGGCATATCTGAGGGAAAAATATGAGTAATCTTTATGAATCAAGAAATTATGATGTGTCTTATAGGGCAATATTGACAAATAATGAAACTGTAAAAGCTTTTTACTCGAAAAAGGATTTTATAGAAGTTACAAGCGAAGTGGAATTTGATTCTGAGAAAAAGCCAGTACAGTTCCTAAATTATGTAAGCTCCATAGTGGGCGGGGATATTCACAGTCTTAAGAATACAGGTAAAGAGAAGTGGAATTTTCTTAGGTGAGCATAGAAGGAAAAATAAAAATTAAACTGAAAAATCCTCACCTTATTAGGGGTGAAGGTTCATGAAGAACCCATGTAATATCAGAATGTTCCATTACAATGTATATTTATTCGAAACTTGATGATGGAAAGAAATTATAAAAGTTTTTGTGAAAAAGGCTTTAAAGTATTGTTATATCTATAACACAGTAAAATCTATAAATATGGATATTAAATTTCCTACTATTTAAATTTGATATTGATTTTAACTAATTTATATTGTATAATTATCGTATTGGAAATGGGAGTGGATGAGTTCTGGTGTTCTCCGGTCTTCAAAACCGGCGTGAGGGGTTAGGAGCCTCTCAGGTGGGTTCGATTCCTACACATTCCGCCAGTATGATAAGAATAAATTATAAAAAGCAGTATCACTTAGTAGAAATTTAGTTGTTCCATGGGTGATATTTTTGTTATATGGATATAATAAAAATAATACTGCATTTTTATGTTATTTTGGTTTTTAATATCATTTGATATAATAAAATTATCAAATTATGTAATAAAACTAATATAGTCAGAAGGAAATGGATGGACGGGAAAAATTAAGCGATAGTTTGTGGAGGCTGAAACCTAAAATAGGCCGAGTCTTAATCAGGTCTGCTGGATGATCCGCCCAAAAAGAAGGATGAAAACTTATAGGGTTATGAATCATCTGATGACGCGGCAGTTTATAAAATATCTGAAGATAAGGCAATTATTCAGACATTGATTTCTTCACAACTATGATAAAATGATCCGTATTTATATGGGCAGATATGGCAACAAATGCATTAAGTGATGTCTATGCAATGGGAGGTAAGGGTAATCACAGCTTTGAACATAGTTGCATTTCCTGAGAAAATGATATGGAAATATTGAAACAGATATTAGGTGGTGCTGAAAAGTTCACGAGGCAGGCGGAGTTTTGCCGGAGGGCATTCACACGATTCTACACCAAAAACGGATTATCCGGTTACAGGAGTTGTACACCTGATAAAACATACTGGTAAACAACAACTGTAAAAGAAGGAGATGTACTTATAGTGACAAAACCTTTAGGTGTAAGCATTATAAATTCTGCACATATGATAAAAGAATGTTCTGAAGAAGCTTTTTGCTGTGTGCACAGATGACAACATTAAATAAATACGCGCTGAAATTATGAAGAATATCCTGCAAACAGCTGTACTGATATAACAGGTTTTGGATTTTTAGGGCATCTGGTGGAAAATGTTGGATGGAAAATATTCAGCTGAAATTTTTCTGAAAATATTCTATGCTTCCTGAAGCATATCACTGTGCAAGTGAGTTTGTAATTACTGCAGGAGGACAAAGCTAAACAGAAAACCATCTAAGTCAAGGTTGACTTTAAGATTAATGATTTTCCAATGGAGGAAATAATGTTTGATCCGCAGACACGGAGGGCTGCTTTATAAGCCTGCCTGAAAAATATGGGATAGAACTGCATGAAAAATTAAACAAACTGGAAAGCAAAAAGTCTTTAGTGGGAAAAGTTGTAAAAAGACAGGAAAAAGATGGATAGTTCTGTAAATTAGATTGAAATTATGTTTATTATATATATTATTAAAAATGAAATTTCTAGCGAAGGGAATGATATAAAATGAAAAACAATGAATTTAATGCTAAAGGATGGTATGTCCATTACCTGTAGTTCAGACAAAAATTACTCATTGAATATGATGTGGTTGAAACAACGGTAGATAATTTTGTGGCGACTGAAAACCTACAAAACTTGCTGAACAGCTTAATTATGATATAGATGTAAAAAGTAAGTGATGAAGAATATATAGTGACAGTATCCAACTTACCGCAGGTAAGGAAGAGAAAAGCAAAATTTATAGATACCTCTGAAGACAGATGTACTCCTGTGATTCAGGCAAAACTGCACTGGAAAGAAAGACAGTCTGTAGAACTGCTTGTAAAATGATGAAGAAAAACTGTATTCATGACTTTGTTGTTGAAAATAACTGTAAATTTGTAAGTGAAGTTACTGAAAGCGGAGTATATAAGGTAATTCTGGAAAAAGAAGCTACAAAAAGAAAAAGAACAGTTCTTACAAATTAAGGATGACAGTTATGTAGTAGTTATAAATAAAACAGATAATGGGGCATGAAGTGAAGAACTTGGGAAAAACTGATGAAGGCATTTCTGTACACTTGACAGAGCAGGAAGTAGCCTCAAAAATATTATTTTACAATGGAGGAGCCTCACTGGTAGACAAAAATCGTAGCCATGTACTGAAAAGAACTGAAAGAACTTGAAGATAACGGCGTAGAAATTATGTGCTGTGAGCATGTACAGATTACTACAAAGTTGATTCTGTGCACTAGGAAATCTCATCAAACATGTATTTTCTATAGTTGAAGATATGCGTACAGCAAACAGAGTAGTCAGACTCGTAGGTGTTATTATATGACTAAAATAATAGATGAAGGAATAGTGGTGTTTCTAACACCACGATGCAATAAAAAGCAGATAATATATGTGATACTGAAAAAGATTGATGCGGACTGGTTCCGGTTCATCTCTTCAATCTCACTGGGATGCGGTTTCATGCTGAAAACTCCATGGAATAATTTTCAGCGGTCTGATAGAAACACTGAAAAGGAAGATGGAGATATAAAGCATTATATTATTCAAGAAAATAGTATAGAGAAGTAGAACTGCTTTATGAGGACAACGGATGTATAGAAAAAGATAGATAATGAAAGAGAGATATTTTTATGAGTAATGGTCAATAGGTACTCGCAGGGCATATTGATCATGAAGACGACACCGATAAAAAGCTCTCAGTGGTATTGAAACAGATACAATGACGGGAGGAGAAGGAGAGGGAATATCTATAAACCTTGATTTGGTCTACTGATTTACCATGGTAAAAAGATGCGTTGTGGATGTCTCGACACGAAAAATTTATAAAGAATATGCTTGTGCAGTAGGTATTAACCTGTACTGCTTCTGGTGGATGTGAGGGAAGGAATAATGCCACAGACAAAGGAGGCATGACATACTATCATTATTAGGTATAGAAAATTTCATAATAGTAATGACAAAAATAGACCTTGCAGATGAGGATTACAGAACCTTGTAAGGAAGATATAGAAAGTTTTACAAAAGGAACTCCGCTTGAAGGAAGTCCTATTGTAGAAGTGGATTCTGTTTCACGTAAGGATAGATGAACTTTTACATGTAATCGACAGACAGATGACATAGCGGAACTAAAAATTCTGGAAACAAAAGTGTCTAATACAGACAGGGTATTTCAGGTGAAAGGTTTTGGGATAGTAATAACTGGAACTTTAACTGAAGGAAAGATTTTCTGTAGGAGATGAACTGAAGTTTATCCTCACGATATAAAAGACAAAGGTAAGAAATATTCAAGTTCATAAGCAAGATGAAAAACAGCCTATGCAGGACAGAGAACAGCAATAAATCTTACTAATATAAAGGTTGAAGATATAGGAAGGGGATGCTCGCTTGCAACCCCTGGAACACTGACAAAGACGTATATGCTGGATACAGAAGTTCAGATGATAAAGGATTCAGGAATAAATCTGGAAACTTTTGGGACAGGAAGAGTCTATACAGGAACTTCTGAAAGTGATGGCAAGATTCGTTCCACTTGGTGGAGATGTCCTTTGACAGGAAATAAAGGTTTTGCACAGCTGCGTCTTGAAAGAAGAGATATCTGTAAAAATTATGATAAATTTATTATAAGGACTTATTCGCCTATGATAACAATAGGTGGAGGAGTACTTGGACTGCAAATCCTAAAAAGCACAACAGATTTAATGAAGAAATTTTAAGTAAGCTCAAGATACAGTCCAAAGGAAGCAGCAAAGGATCTTGTATCAAACTATATTTTACTTAATCAGCAGTATACAGTTACAGCAGTATAAAACAGCAAAGTCGCTTGAAAAATCTTCTGAAGAAGTATTAGAAGGATGGCGGAACTTGACGAAAAAGCTGTACGTGACAAAGGAAGGATATATATATCAAAAATATGAAGATATAAACGAAAAGAATTTCAGCTGTTATCCTCAGACTACCATAAGAAATTTAAGCTTAAAAGGGAATATCCAAGGCTGAACTTATTTCAAAAGTTTGAAAATGAATCAGAAGGAGTTTGCAGCCATACTGAACTTTTCTGGAAATAAAATTAAAGGTAGAAGGAAATTTTGTTTTCACCCTTGATTTTTCCGTAAAATATGATGATAAGCAGATGCAGGAAAAGAAACGTATTGAGAAGACCCTTCTGGAAAAGTGAATTTACACCTCCAACTATAAAGGAACTTTACAAAAAGGTAGTAAAGTATCAATGAAGTTCTTGACTCACTGTTAGAGATAACTAATCAGTGGGGCTGAATGAGAAGGGCTTTATCATGTCCGTACATTTGATGAGGCATAAGGTTCTGAAACATTTTGAGGGAAATAAGAAACTGCTGCTTTGCTAGAATTTAGGGATATGACAGGTTCAAGAGAAAATATGCCCCGCCAATATTGGAATATATGGACAAGGCAGGTAGTAACAAAAAGAGTTGAAGATTTACAGAGTAAAGGGAAATGAGGTATAGAGCATGAAACATTTACTGTCACAAATACCGGCAATTAATAAATACTTAGGACGAAGAGGTAAAACAGTTACTGGAGGAATATCCCGAAGTTTTTGTAAAGGATATTGTGAGAGAGAGATATAGTGAAATATTAAATAATAATCTGAGTGAAGTCCCTTCAATGGAAGAAATTATAGATAAATCTTTCAGTGAAGAAAAACTATAAACACCTCACTAAGAAGGGTTATAAATAACAGGAACAATACTTCATACTAATCTTGGAAGAAGTATCCTCAGTGAAAGTATAAAAGAAAAATCTTATAGATGTTGTATTCAACTATTCCAATCTGGAATTTAATCTCTGCAGAAAAACAGAGAGGGAAACAGATATGTTCATCTTATAGATATTATTAAACGCCTTACAGGAGCAGAAGATGTCCTTGTGGTAACAATAATGTTGCAGCTGTAATGCTCACTCTAAGTACGCTGGCAAAGGATAAGGAAATAGTAGTGTCCCGTGGAGAGCTTAGAAATAGGAGGAGCATTCAGAATCCCAGAAATAATAAAAACTTAGCGGTGGGACTATACAGGAAGTCGAACAACAACAAAACTCACCTGAAGGATTATGTCAATGCTATTAATGAAAATACAGAATACTGCTGAAAAGTTCATACAAGTAACTATAAAATAGTAGGATTTACAAAAGAAGTAACTTATAAGGAAATTTCAGATTTGGCACATGAAAAAGGCCTTGTAGCTGTAAATGATCTGGGAAGCGGGCAGTTTGTGGACTTTACTTCCTATGGACTTACATATGAGCCTACGCTAAAGGAAGTGCTGGACAGTGGAGACAGATGTAGTTACATTTAGTGAGATAAGCTGCTTGGAGGGCCCCAGGCAGGAATAATTGTAGGAAAGAAAAATATATAGAAGCCATGAAAAAGAATCAGCTACAACGTGCGCTGCGTGTAGATAAAAATGACAATAGCGGCACTGGAGGCCACATTCAGGCTATATCTGGATGAACAAAAAGGCACTCGAAGGAAATTCCCTACATTGAATATGATTTCCATGTCAATGGAAGAATTGAGGAAAAAGGCTGCAATTTTGCTGAAAAGGTTAAGGAAACAGCTTTTTACATCTGAAATAATGGAAGATAAGGCAGAAATCGGTGGTGGAAGCTATCCTGGAGTGTATCTGACAGTATGTCGGTAAACTGACGCACAATACAAAACTGCAACAGAAATAGAAGGAATTTTACTTGAAGCTGAAAATTCTGATTATTACAAGAATTAAAGAAAACAGTATCATTTTTGATATGAGGACTTTGAGGGAAGAAGAATTTGATCTAGTAGTGGAAAGTCTCAAGAAAAATTAAAAAGTTAATACGGAAAAATTGTACTTTATTAATTATAGTTAAACAACAAATTTGCATATATTATTTAAAAATCAAATTAAGAATGGAGAGATCAGGATGAAGAAATTTTTGGAAAAATATCCTCTTCCTATATCAGGATTAGCATTGGGTATAGCAACTTTAGGAAATTTACTGAACAATTATGGGACAGGTTATAAGGTGGTATCAGGATGGATAGCATTTATACGATGATAATCCTGACAGCTAAAATCCTTTCGAATATTGAAGGATTTAAAAAGGCTATGGAAAATCCTGTTATTTCAGGAGGTTTTTGCAACATTTTTCAATGGCAATAATTGTTTTGTCGGCATACATTACGCCTAAATCACCATTTAAGCCGGTGGCTATTATTGCATGGTATGTAGGAATTGCAATTCATGTATTGCTCATTATATGGTTTACATTGAAATTTTGCAGTAAAGAAAAATATAACAACTGTCATTTACTACATGGTTTTATCGTATATGTTGGAATAGTAACGGGCTACAGTAACAGCACCAGCTTATAAAATGCCTCAAATAGGTCAGGCGTCTTTCTGGTTTGGATTTGTAACTTATATGATTTTTACTGCTATTTGTTTTTATAGAGTGGTAAAGGTTAAAAATATTCCAGAGCCTGCACAACCCACATTTGCAGTATTCGCTGCACCTGCGGCACTGTTACTTGCAGGTGATATGGCTACAAACTTTCCCTGATCTTGCAATAGTTTATTTCTTATTATTTTTAACAATCTTATTATACGTAATGGTTTTAATTTCGTTACCTAAATTGTTAAAATTACCTTTTTATCCAAGTTATTCAGCATTTACATTCCCTACTGCAATAAGTGCTCTGGGATTAAAAACTGGCAAACAAAAATTCTTAAGGAATCAGGAGCGAATGTTGACGATGCTAAATTAGTAAAGATGTAGCGAAATAGTTGCAACGGTAATAATAATATACGTTATGATAAGACATGTTGTGTTCATGCTTTCAGAAAATAAGTCAAAACAGAAAAAATTAGAAAGGAGAAAGGACTGCTCTGTTGGGGAAAAGTGCCATCCTGTAATTTATGAAAAGAAAAATATTGTTTATATTGCTTCAAATTGTTTTATGTTTATATTAAGCTGTTCAAAACAATCAAAATGGAAGTGCCAGGAAAGGTTGAAAAGCAAAGATACTTTAAAATTATGGAATTACAGTTTCACCCGAAGGTAAGTTTAATCCATTAGTTTCAAATACACAACATGACGGGTATGTAAATACACTGATATACGATTCCTTTTTGAAATCAATTCAAAAATTGAACTGGAATCTTCAATGGCTGAAAATATGAAATTACAGATGAAGGGAAAAATTAGTTTTTCAAGTTAAAGTAGTAAATTAAATTCTCATGATGGAAATCCTGTTACTTTCAAAGGATGTTAAATTTACTCGGAACTCTAGCTAACCCTAAATATGAAGGTGATTTAGCAAGTTATGTACAGTCTATAACAGGATTCAAGGAATTTCACGAAGGAAAAAGTTACTGAATTGAAAGGAGTAGTATGTCCTGATGACAATACAATAGAAATAAATTTTGATACCCTGTCTCACTGCATTAATCAATATAGGAACTCTAGGATTTTACCTGCTCATATATGGGGAAAATTGATATTGATAAATGGGGAGAAAAATATGAAGCTATTACAAACCTGTAGGTTCAGGGCCTTATAAATTTGATTCATTTAAAGTTGAGAATTTACGAAATTAGTTGCCAAATGAAGAATACCATAACGGAGCTCCAAAAATAAAGAATTTTTGTATTTAAGGTTGTAAACGAAGAAAACTTCAGGCTGAACTTATAAATGGAAGTATTGGTCAGAACTTTCAAATATAAAAGCAGATGATGCGAAAACTTTAAATGAAAAGGAATAGAAGTATTAAAATATCCAAACTCAAAAATACAGTATATGGGATCCAACTTAAGAAATAAAACTTTACAGGATATAAAATTAAGAACAGCAATAGCATACGGAATAAATAGGGAAGCACTTGTAAATGGACTGCTTTGAAGGAAATGGAGTAGTAATAAACACCTATGGTTCCACTGCTATGGTCATACCCTAAGGAAGGACTTGTTGAGTATAAATTTGACGTAGAAAAAGCAAGAGCTCTTCTAAAAGAAGCAGGATATGAAGATACAAACGGAAACGGAATAGTAGACAAAGGCGGAAAAGATCTTGAACTAACACTTACTGTTCCTAGCAGGAGATACAGTAAGAGAGAAAAGACAGGAACTATAATTCAGGATAATTTAAGTAAAATAGGAATTAAAGTAAAAATAGAAGCAATGGAATTTAAGGCAGTAATGCAGAAAGTAGTAGGAGATCATGAATTTGAAATGTATCTGATGGGAAATACTCTTGAAGCAGATCCGGACCCTACACCAAACTGGTATTCTACACAGGCTACTGATGAAAAAGGAGTTTTTGATGGAATATTGCAGGATTTAAATCTAAAAGAAGCTGGATAATCTGATGGATTTAAACAGAAAAGCGACAGTTCTTGAAGAAAGTAGCAAAATCTTAAATGACTTTGGTAAACTTTTAACATAAGGAATTACCATGGATACATTGTATGCTCAGACAGTTAAAGGTATAATAAAAATTTATTATACACCTAACACATTTGCAGGTTTCTATAATGAGAAAAATGGGAATTTGGTAAATAAAATTTTAAACTTTAAGGACATGGAAGAAGAAAAATGAAAAATACATAACTAAAAGAATAATAACATCTATGATAATATTATTAGAATCTGTATGTATTTGCATTACTTCAGATAGCACCTGAAAATCCTTACATTGATTCAATGAAACCAGGAATGACTCGAGCAGATTGAAATAATGCTGCAGAAAAAGGGTTATTATGACATGCTTCCTATAAAATTTTTAAAATGGTTTTCTTCCATTTTAAGATTTGACTTTAGGATATTCCATGAAATATGGTCAGTCTGTAATGTCGTTAATTATGGAAAAATTCCTAGCACCCCTTTTTCTGACTCTACCATCCTCATAATAGGACTCTAGTGTTTTCAATAGTAATAGGAAGATATATTGCATATTATGATGGACTTTTTAAACAGAATAATTGATATTTTTAGCAGTATTGGAATTTCAATGCCTACATTTCTCTTTGCATATTACTTATAAAAATGGCTGGCATTTGATTTTCCTCTGTTTCCTGTTTCAGAACGGGAGTCTCTTTCAGAAACGTTAGCAATTAATACTGTTTTTACAAAAATTTATCATGCAGTTCTACCTGTTATGGTTCTGACATTTATCCAGTTTTCATATTTCGTAAGATATATAAAAGGATATATGCAGTCAGTAAAAATGCTGAATATATAAGAACTTATCAGGGATTTGGAATGACAAGATACAAAGCCTATAAAATAATAGGGTTCAGAAATATACTTCCTCAGATTTTTACAATGATTTTCATGGAGATACCTAATCTTATTGCAGGAGCTTTTAATAACAGAAACAGTATTTGTATGACCAGGATTAGGAAAGTTGAACTATGATGCAGTGTCCCACAGAGATTATCCTTTAATTATGGGAATTATAATAATAATTGCATTTACAGTCCTGACTTCTAATTTTTATCCGATCTTTTAAATTATTATTTGGATAAAAGGATGGGAGTATAGGATGAAAAGAAGAATTATAAATTAATATCTGGAAGTATAATTTTTAATGATAGTCCTATTTATTTTTATTGGCCCTCTTATTTATAGAGTAAATCCTAATACTACTGATTTGATAGAAAAGTGAATCCCGTCCAGATATAAAAATCGGTAATGGGAACAGATGCAACTGGAAGGATATACTTGCAAAGGCTGATGTCAGGAGGTAAGATATCATTGACAGTAGGAATCTTGGCAACAGCAGTATAATGATTTCATTATTTCTGGGATTTATTTCACTGAAAAACTGGATTCCTTAATAATGAGAATATGCGACATATTTATGTGTTTTCCATTTTACATACTTGCATTTCAGTTGCTGCATTCGTTGGTCCTTCCATTAAAAATTTGATAATAATCATAGTAGTTTTTACATTTTCAGTTCCCTACAAGGCTAATAAGAACTGAAATAAAGACACTGAAAGATAAGGAGTTTATTCAGATATTAAAGATAAACAATGAAAAACAGTAGAATACTGATAAATCACATAATTCCTAATTTGAAAAATACAATCTTTTTGTAATTTTTACGACTTCGGCTGCACAGGCTATACTTATGGAATCTCTCTATCCTTTCTGGGTATGGGAGTTCAGGAACCAGGCCAGCTGGGGCTCAATGCTTTCTGTAACATTGAATATTTTAAATATACAGAAGAAATGGTGGTTATGGATGCCAGCCGGAATAGCAGTTTTACTATTTCTCAATAATCTCATAGGGGAGGGACTTAAAGATGCTGGAAGTAAATAATTTGAAGATAACTGTAAACAGCAAAGTTCTAGTTGATAATATAAGTTTTAAAACTTGATGAAAATAAAAACCCTCGGATATTGGACAATCGGGGGTCAGGAAAACTCTTACTGTACTCTCTATAATGGGACTTCGATAGAAAAGTATATAAAATTTCTGGAAATATAAAATTCTGAATCAAAGAAATTTTAGGACTTAATGAGAAGGAAATTGCATTAATAAGACTTTCAGATATAGCAATGGTTTATCAGAATCCTTTTAATACATTTTCTCCGGTGGAGAAGATAAATAAAGCAGCTAGATAGAATTTACAAAATAAAAACTTAAAAAGAGATGATATAAAAATAAAATATCTGCTGGAAAAGTTTCTTTGAATGAAAGTTATCTTAAGAAATATCCACATGAAATGTCAGGTGGAGAGCTCCAAAGAATGGTCATTGTTACAGCTCTTCTGCTGAAACCTGAAATCATAATCTTTGATGAGCCTACAACATCCCTTGATATTAATACAGGAGAAGTATAATTAAACTCTGAAAAACTTAAAAAGAAGAGAAATTTTCAATAATATTTATATCTCATGATTTAGATATGATAGAGGATGTATCGGATGAACTGATAGTAATGAAAAATGGAAAAATAGTTGAAAAAGGCAAAGCCTTAGAAGTTATAAATAATCCAAAAAGATGAGTATAGTAGAAAATTACTGAAACTTTTTAAATTAGGAGATTAAATGCTGGAAATAAAAATCTGACAGTGAGATATGAAAAACAGTACTGGAAAATGTGAATCTAAAATTAGATAGAAAAATATATGGACTGATGGGAACGACAGGATCAGGGAAAAACGACTTTTATAAAGGCGATTTTGGGATTGATAAAATATGAAGGTGAAATTTACTGGATGGAAAAACAACTTGATACAAGAAAAAGGATTTCAGATAGTTTTTCAAAATCCTTTTTAATTTTTTGACTCTAAGAGGAATGTAGGATTTTCAATATCTGAAATTATAAGACTGAATTCTAGTAATTATACATTGGAGGAACTCGTTGAAAAAGTTGAAATAAATCCTGGATTTATAGATAAATATCCTTCGGAACTGTCAGGGAGGAGACTGCAGAGGCTTTTCAATAGCAAGAGCTCTGGCGGAAATCCTCAAGTATTTATTCTTGACGAGCCAACATCGGCTCTGGATGTGGAAAATCAAAAAGAAAAATTTTAGATATTTTAAAGTCTCTTAAAAATATTACAGTTATATTGTATAAGTCATGATATGAATGTATTAAACTACATTTCTGATGAAATTTTAATATTAAACCGGAGAAGAAAAAATATAGAATATCAAAAATATAGAGTTAAGTTACTAAATTATAAATTGTATATACAAAAGAAGAGAAGAAATACGGAATAGGGGCTTACATAAATGTGCTAAATAATAATGTTATACATATTATTTAAGAAAAATATCAGGAGGAAAAATGAAAGATTATTACAGATGGGCAAAAGGAATTTTCAGATAAACATAGCTCCTCATGCTGACGAAATTGATAGGGGAAGGAAAATTTCTAAGGAAATTTTTGACAAGATTGCAGAGGAAGGGTTCTTTACTCTTGTGCCAAAAGAATTTGGCGGAGAAGGGGCCGGAATAAAAAGAACATGCCCAAGTAACACAGGCATTTGCTGAAGGGACTGCAACCGCAGGACTTTGCTATACAATGAGTAATGTTGCATTGAAATTTACGTTAACTTTCGGACGTGATGAAATAAAGCAGCAGGTTGTAAAGCGACATAATGGAAAATAATAAGTTTATGTCGCTTGCAAGAAGTGAATTTGGTACGGGGGTGCATGTATTCAACTCTCAGATGCAGGTTGAAAATCATGAAGATTACAGTATTATGAACGGATCAAAAAGTATGATTACTTCTGCTAACTATGCTTCATATTACCTGATTTCAGTTCCGACTGATGAAAAAAGAGGGCCTGTAAACTGGCTTGTACCTTATGGAACTGAAGGACTTGAATTCAGTGAAAGTGACTGGAATGGACTGGGAATGAGAGGAAATAACTCATGTCCTATGCACATGAAAGATATGAAACTGGATAACAAGTATGCTATTTATATAGACAGACAGACAGCTAACCAAAGAAAATATCCCGTAAATATAGATGTTATATTCTTTTATGGCAGGACTGGCGGCAGTTTATACAGGATTAGGAAAAACTATATATGAAGCTGCAAAAGCTCATGCTTTAAGCAGAAAAATACCCTGGAGGTAAGACATTGGCAAACATTGAAACTGTACTGCTTCATATCACATCTGTTTAATAATTCATTTGTGGCGGAAAGTGCTCTTAATGCCGCAACAGAAGCTATGGCAAACGAAGAACCTGATGCATTTGAAAAAATAATGACTGCAAGGGTAACAGCTTCATTGAACTGTGTTGATTCAGCTAACCTTGGAATGAGAATAGGTGGAGGAGCTGCATATAACAGCAAAGGACCTTTATCAAGACTGATGCGTGATGCATTAGCTGCACCTGTAATGTTCCCAAGCGTGGATGTACTACGTAACTGGGTTGGAAAAATCATTACTGGTCAAAACTTAATGTAGTATTGTAACAACTGATAATGTAAAATAAAAAGGCAGAAAATGCTGTTCCGGTCTATGACTTGTGAAATAGCCTCTGTACTGTATTTCAGATTTTCAATATGGGATTTGAGATGCAGTACATTTCATGCCTTTTTAATTAGTATTCTATATAAAGCATTTTTAGAAGCAAAAATTTGGTATTCAAAAATTTTTCAGTTCTACTATTGCCAATTTGAAATAAATGTGGTATCTTAAAAATAAAAGCATCTTATGTTATTTTGTTAAAATACTGGTAGAATTTTTCTTTTTAAAAAGGAGGAAATATGATGGATTTTTAGTAAAATTAAAGGTTGCAGAAAAATATGAGAAAACCATAATAGAACTTTTGAGGAAGAACTATGCATTTTCCATAAAAAGCTAATAAATTATAAGCAGGTGAATTTTAAGTCCTGTATTATAGCAACAATGATATTTTTTTATCTGAAGTGGAAATTCTCAAAAGATTAAAACTCTTCTGGAGCACAATGTATCCGACACATTTAAAGAAACAGTATTTAGCTTATAAACAACAACATAAAAAGTATCAAAAAGAAAAAACATAACAAATGGATTAAAAAGGAAAAATAGGAAGTAAAAGGAATTTTCTGTAATAGGATTTAGATTAGGAGTTGAGCTTTAGGAATATGCGCTAATGAAAAGAGTTGTAAAGGTGATTTAGTAATACTTACAGCTGTTTATATGTTGTAGTGTATAGGATTAAAAATTAGAAGTCAATAAGAATAAAAGCTATAGGAATAATTTTTATAGCTATAATAAATTCAATAGACGGATAATATTTTTATTTTTGGAGGATAAAGTATAGTTGGAGTACTAATTATTTCATGGGAGTGATTTTTTATGGAAAAATTTCAACAGAATAATCATGCGGATTTGGGATTTTTACAGAAAAACGGGCTACAGGAATTAGGTAAATACAAAACAATTTATACAGACGATCAAAACCCATCCATGGTAATCAGAGGAATGGGAAGTTGGGATATTGCAGCACTCTGGATAGGGATTATGGTGTCAATACCAGTTTATATGCTCGCGAGAGTGGTCTAATTGCATCAGGGAATGAACTGCTGGCAATCAATTTTAGTAATTGTTTTAGGCCACACTATTGTATTAATACCCGCTACATTTGCTTTGGCCATGCAGGAACTAAATATGGTATAAGTTATCCTTGCTGTCTAAACTTATTTTTGGACCTAAAAAGTAACATCTTTCCAACGATGGTCAGAGCATTTTTAGGATGTTTCTGGTCTGGAATTCAGTGTTGGATAGGTGGAATGGCGATTCATTAATAGCGGCTATTATACCGAATTGGGCACAAATCAGCGGACATTTATTCATATGTTATGCGGATATTTCTATTAATGAATGTCTATATAGCTTATACAGGTTCCAGGGCTGTAAAGTATATGAAAGTTATGCAGCTCCTGTATTAATAGTAATGGGACTTGCAGTAATAGTATGGGCATATAAAGTTTCAGGGGATTTGGAAACTTATTGGCACACAGTGTAGCACAGGGAGATAATTTCTGAAACTATTCTTTCCTTCATTGGCGGCAATGATTGCTTTTGATGGAACAATGAGCTCTAAAATATCAGATTTTACAAGACATGCAAAAACACAGAAAGCACAAATTACAGGTCAGTTTATAGGAGCACCTGTAATGACAGCCTTTTATTGTTTTTGTAGTAGAATTTATGGAACAGTAGCATCTGCAATCAGTTTTGGAAGTCTCTATATGGAATCCTGCAGAATTAGTTTCAAAAATTCAAGAATCCTTTTAATAGTGTAATTTTGTTTTCAATCTTTATAATAGTGGCAACTTTGACAACTAATGTTGCAGCGAACTTAGTTCCTCCAGGAATAATATTTTCTAATCTTTTCTCTAAATTTTTAACATATAAAAATCTCATAATTATTGTAAGTTTTTAGCAATAGTAGCTGTCAACCTTGAGAGTGCTGGAAAATCCTAATAATTACATATATGAGGTAAATGGAGCATTGGCAGCCTTTCTGGGTCCAATGGCGGGAATATATCTCGCATCCTACTGGTTAGAATATAAATCAAGAAATTGAATTAGTAGATTTATATGAGTGAGATGGAGGAAAATACTTATAATAGGGACTAAATAAAATCGCATTAATTTCACTTTTTCAATAACATTATTCCTATATTTTGGAAAATTTTCAAATTCATTTATAAAATATTTTATGAAAATTCTTATGTTTTGGGTTTTGCTGATAGGAATGTTAATTTATATTTTTATTGATAAAATTTTTAATAAAAATAATTAAATAGGAGGACAAAATATGCTTATAAAAATGCTTTAATTGCAACTGCAAAGTGTGAATTATATAAAGGAGATATTTATATTAAAGATGGAATAATAAAAGAGATAGGGAAAAATCTTGATATAAAGGATGAAGAGATTATAGATGCCAAAGGAATTACGTGATAGCCAGGCGTGAATAGATGTACATACTCATTTTAGTCTTGATGGTAGGTGCTGCTGTAAATGATGATTTCAGAACTGGAACTATTGCGGCTGCCTGTTGGAGGAACAACATCGATAGTGGATCATATAGGACAGGGTCCGTAGGTAGCACTCTTTAGAAGCAGAATAGAACATTATCATGGACTGGCCGAAGGAAAAGCTGTAATAGAGTATTCTTTTCATGGGTTGTAGCTATGGTCGTAGACGACCAGAAAATACAGGATATGAAAGAACTTATAGGAAGATGAAAGTTACAAAATTTACATGACTTATGGTCAGAGAATGGATGATGGAAGAAGCTATAAAGGCATTGAAAACAGCTAAGGAGAAATAATGCAATGGTTTCAGTACGTCTGAAAATCATGCGGCTGTGAATATTTAGAGAAAGTATTAGTGGAAAGATGGAATGACTGGCAGAGTACCATCCAAAAGCAGACTCTGAAGAAGTGGGCTGAAGCTGTAAATAGAATATTAACTCTTGCACATGTTGTGGGGATGCTCCTATTTGTATAGTACATCTGACTTCAAACATGGGACTTGATTATATCAAAATGGCAAGACAAAGAGGTCAGAAAAATATATATGTGGAAACATGTACACAGTATCTTGTTTTAGATGAAGAACTTTATAAATTACCGGGAACAGAAGGTTTGAAATATGTGTGAGTCCTCTTTAAGAGAAAAATAATCGAAAAATTATGGAGGGTATAAGAAATGGAGATATTCAGGTAGTAGCAACTGACCACTGTCCATTTTCCTATGAAAAGGAAAAAGTGCCTATGGGAAAAGATGGCTTTTACTAAATGCCTAATGGAGCACCGGGTGTAGAAGCAAGAATTCCTGTGCTTTTCTCAGAAGGTGTCATGAAAGGACATGTATCAATAAATAAATTTGTTGAAGTAACAAGTACAAATCCTGCAAAAATTTGTGGAATGTATCCTAAAGGGAAAGTATAGCAGTAGGAAGTGATACTGATTTAGTAATGTTGATAAAAGATAAAAAGTTACCATTACAAAATCATTATTCCATGAAAATGTGGATTACAAGTCATGGAAGGTATTGAATTACAGGGATATCCAATAATGACTATTGTAAGAGGAAAAGTAATTGTAAAAGATAATGAATTTATAGGAAGAAGGAATATGGTCAATTTATAAAAAGATATAAAAATGATGATTTAAATATCTATTAATTGCTAAATTTATTATTTATTTAAAAATACAGCTGTCTCAAGATATCTTTTAATTGATTACAAGATAAAAGAAATATTCTTTTGAGACAGGTTTTTAATGTTTAAGGATAAAATGGCTAAAAATCAATTATACTCAATAAAGGCTCTATAATATATATATGGGGGTGGAAAAGAAATACAAAGATTAAAATTTTTAAAAAGGAGAAATTGTCAAAATAAAATAGGAGAGATTGGAGAAATCGTAGTAAAAAGCCTTGTATAATATATTTAAGATGAAGAAATATATTATTTGAGAAAAATGGATGAAGACAGGAGATATAGGTTATTTTAATGAAAAGAAAGATTTGATATTATTAGGAAGAAAAATAATATTATAAAAATAGAGGTTTCAAATGTGTCCAGAAGAAATTGAAAGTTATTTAAAAAGATAAAGTATCATTTAAATTCTTTATTAATTAGAATTAATATTAATAATAGAAGGGAGATGGAAATAATATAAGAAAAGATAGAGTTTTAAACTGAGTTTAAAATTAAATTTTCTAGTTACAAGATACCAGACAAAATAGAAAATTATAAAAGATTTGAAAGAACGGTCACTGGCAAAATTAAAGAAAGGTGTAAATGGGATGAAAAGAATATATTAAAAATACTGACAAAATAAAAGATGAGGAAGAAAATATTATAGTAGATTCATTCGAATTTATAAGATTAATAGTGAGATTTAGAAGAGAGTTATAAAATAAAATTTGATGAGTGAGGATTTAATTTTTGATTACTATTTGTCGTCAATGAAATCAATGTGAAATAATGGCAGGAGATTATTAAATTATAAAAATTATCTAAATCAAAATAAAGTGAAGTAGATGAAAATTAGGAGATAAACATCCGGAATACGAGTATATTTATTCTTTAAATTATGGTTATATTCCTAATACTGAAAGTGTAAAGAGACGGTGAAGAAATAGATGTTTTATATTTTGGGGAGTTTGAGTCCATTAGAAGGATTTGTGAAGGAGTATGTCGGGCGATGATTTACAGAGTAGATGATACCTGAGAAATGTGATTGTTACTGCGGAGGGATATATATTCAATTGATCAGAATAAAAAGAAACTCTTGTAGAGTTTCAAGAGATAAGACAGAAATAGTGGAGAAATAATAATAACTGTATCACAGAGAAGTCATAGAACAGCAGAAGAAAATTTAGGAATTGAATATTTAGCATCAAATTTTACTTTTAAAATATGAAATAAAAATAATAAATGGATGGATAGAAAAATTAAGTAATGAAAAATAGTAGACATATTAAATTATAAAAATGTTTTAGCAATAGGAGTCTCTTCATGTTTGACAGATATAGAAAATGTAAAAGAATTATTAAAAATAATAAAATTAAAGCTATCAAAATATTATTTTGCAGGAGGATATGGACCAACATTTTTCTCCAGAAGAATATTTAAAAATAGGATTTGATATTGGGTGTATAGGAGAATCGTATCTAATAATTAGATCATTAATTAATTATTTTTCTGGAAAAGCAAAGAAGGAAAAATATAAAAGGTATATGTACTATAGAAAATAACAAGATAAAAAGTAATAAAAGACTATCTTATGGGATAGATTCGACAACCTTACTTATTCAGCTTAGAATCTCTTAAAGTTACTGAACTTTTCCACCCCCATTCTTGACAAAGAGCCTCAATAAATTTAATGTTTCTAAAATATATAGGGTGTAAAAGATATGAGAGTTTATTTCTGCATAGAATTATCCTAAAACTAATTTCTAGTATTATTATAAATTACTATACAGCATAATACATAAGCTAATTAAAAATACAATTCAGATTGTACAAGTATGTAATAAAGGATTATAATATATACTATATATTCAAAAAGGAAAGGGAAGAGTGTAAAGTGAGAATCAAAATATGGCTTCTGCTTATGTTAGGGGTTGTCAATTTTTAGCAGTAGCAGCAGAAAGATAATCAGAAAGCTGGAACACAGCCACTGACCTACTATGGAGTAGGAAATGAAAATTGGAACCAAGTAATAAACATCAGAAGGATATAATCTAAAAATTTGACACAATAAAACTATACTGTTAAAAACAGCAGAAGTAAATGGAAAAACAATAACTTACAGGACATATGAGAATATAGTCTATGTAAAAATCCTGTAGATGTAAATTATCAGACAATAAGTATTTATATTACTGAAGAATATTTTGAGATCAGAGTATAGGAAAATAAATGAAATACAGCACCTTTATCCAAACAGTGTGGGAGGATATATGCCTGGGGCGGCAGGGAGAAACTGAAATTGATAAAAGATCGGGAAAAGAAAATGCATCGCTGGTGGCATTGTCAAGAGGATATATAGTTTGCGGCACCTGGAGCAAGAGGAGAGAACTCTGAAGGATGAACAGAGATTATACTGGGAAGCACCTGCCGCAGTTGTTGATTTGAAGGCTGCGGTACGTTATTTGCGGTCTAATGATAAAAATATGCCTGGAAATGCAAGAAAGAATTATATCAAATGGGACAAGTGCAGGAGGCACTGTCAGCATTGTTAGAGCAACAGGAAATAATAGGATTATGAACCTTATCTGAAAGAGCTTGGGGCTGCCGATGCAAAGGATGATATTTTTGCAGTATCGGCATATTGTGCAATTACAAATCTGGATCATGCCAATGAGGCTTATGAATGGATGTTCCAGTGATGTGAAAACTTATAAAAAAATACAGATTACAATGCTTGATTATAATGTGGAAAGAAAATATACAGAAGGAATTTTGACAGCAGACGAAATATCACGTTCAGCTGATTTAAAGAAAATGTTTCCTTCATATGTAGAACAACCCTAGCAAACTGAAGGATAGGAAAAATTCTTACACTTGACAAAAATGGGAAAATGGAAGTTTTAAGGGAACAGATAAAAATATTATATCGATTCAGCAAATAAAAAGCAATGGCTAATGGAACGGATTTATCGTCATTTGAATTTCTGACAATTAAGGATGGAAAAGTTGCGGATTTAGATTATGATAAATATATATAGCTTACATGGGAAGACACACCTGGAGCATTTGACAATGTTGATTTGTCTACAGGAGAAAATAACCTTTTTCAGGAGATAAAACGACTGATAATAAACATTTTACAAAATATATGCTGGAGCACAGTACATTAAATGGTCAGATGGCTGATAAAAACATAATAAAAATGATGAATCCTATGAACTATATCGGTACAAAGAGAACAACTTTACCTAAATGACTGGAGAATAAGACACAGGGGCAGTAGATAAGGACACTTCCCTTGCAATACCTGCTATACTGGCATTTGAAACTTGAAAATCTGGGTAAAATGTAGACTTTGCATCACTAGTGGGGAACTCCTCATTCAGGAGATTATGATCTTGATGAACTGTATGGATAGACAGTATTGTTAAATAAATTTGTTGGAGAATAGATATTGCTAAAAGTAAAAGGCATGGCTAGAAATTGAATTGGATAAAATCGAAAAATTTAAGGTCTTGCTTATTAGAAATTTTTCTACTTCTGCCTTTAATATTTTCAAAATAATAAAAATCATTTCTATATGCTGTAAAAATCAACTCACACAATATAAAAAGATATCAAACAAAAATTGAGAGTTGAAATAAATCAAAAATATAGTATACTAATTAAGTCATAAGAAAAAGGTCGCATAGCTCAGTTGGGAGAGCACCTGCCTTACAAGCAGGGGTCAGTTGGTTCAAACAATTGTGAGCCACCATTTTGAGGTGTAGCTCAGTTGGTTAGAGTGTTTGCCTGTCACGCAAGATGTCGCAGTTCGAGGTCTCGTCACTTCCGCCATTTGCCCAGATAGCTCAGTCGTGTGAGCAAGGGACTGAAAATCCTGTGTCCGTGGTTCCGATTCCGCGTCTGGGAAACTGATGATTATAAACTAATAGATGATAATTTTGTGCTTTTATGCCTTATGGTTTAGAGGCATATTCAAGAATACTGTGATAAAGAAATCAATATTATCAATCTGAAAATATGACAAATGTATGAAAAATGTTTGCCCTTATTTATAATTTAAATAGAAAACATCAGTAAATTAAACTGGATATATCCAGCTGTTATAATCAAATTAAAGGTTAAATGATAAATTTTATGAAATATAATTTAAAGGTGGTCCGGAAAAATGTGCAGAATATTTGATAATATCTCCTATGAAATTTTCAAATGGGAAAAACTTTGAAATAACTGGGAATTGAATATGATTCCAGAAAATAGGGAAAATTATGTATTCATAGCAATGAGCGGAAATAAATGTGGATGGACATGATTTTTACAGAAATGACATTTGACAGCGGTGCAAAAATGATAGTTGCTGAGGATTAATGCATCAGGATACAGTAATTTATGAAAAAGTTTCCTTTGTATTTATAGAAAAATGTAAGAGTCTAGAGACATTGGCATCAACGATTACTATGACTAGCCACAGGAATAGAATTGAAAATAGTAGAACAGCAAGACAAACGAAAAACTACATCAAGCGGTATTCTTGAAAATATGATCTGGATAAAACTGGCGAGAATAGGAACAACCCGAAACAGAATGCTTGATGAGAGAGTTTGAGACAGCGAGTGATACAACGCCTGAATCCCTTTGAGCTTGTGAGCTTATAAATGAAAGCGCATAAAAGAGGGCAGAGTATTTTACAATGGAAGTCAGTTCACATGCACTGTGAAATGGGACAGTAATAACATGCTGGAATTTGAGTCGGCAATATTTACAAATCTCACCAGGATCATCTGGATTTTCATGCCAGGTACAATGGAAGGGAATTGTTTCCAATGCAAAAGGAAAATGATTTCTCCATGCTTAGAAATGGCGGTAACAGGAGTTATATATGATTGATGAATGTGGGGAAAGAATAATTTCTGAGCTGCTGCTAAGAGAAAGACTTTGTGCACTTGTACAGATGAACATGAAAATAATATGACAGCGAGTCATAAAAGAAAACAGATATTTAAAATAGTGTAAATGATAAATCTTCAGATTTATACGGGAAATAGTTAAATATACCAATGACGGTAAGGAAATAAAGATTATGTATGGAAATGAAGAATATATTCTGGATGTAAACTCTTGTAGGAGAGAAACCTACGTGATTTCTTTGGATGTGCGGGTTTCCAGCATTGTCACTAGAATAGATGTAAACGTATTGTTGAAAAACTAAGAAAATGCCTTCTGTACCTGGAAGATTTGAAACGGTGAAAAACAATATGAATGCAGAATTGTAGTAGATTATGCCCATACAGACGACGGACTTATGAATGTCGGGACTACGTTAAAGAAAAATAGCTGAAAATAGGGTCATTACGTTACTACGGTGCTGGTGGAGACAGGGATAATAAAAAGGCCTAAAATGTGCAGAGCTGCGGAGAATTCCAGTGGATTATATAATATTGACTTCTGATAATCCGAGAACGGAAGACCCTATGAAGCTATACTGAAGGAAGTGGAGACGGGTCTGACTGAGATAGATTTTCCTAAGGAAAAAGTATGAGGTTATTGAAGACAGGGAACAGGCCATAAAATATGCAGTACAGGAAATAATAAAGGAAGGGGACAGTCTTCTCATTGCGGGAAAAGGGCATGAAAACCTATCAGATTATAGGAAAGGAGACATTTTGATGACAGGGAAACTGTAAAAACATTTGATATAATTTGTTTTTGATATACTCAAAAGCTATAACTAAAATATAAATTTAAAGGAGTGATGTCAGAATTGAGATTGTTTTTACTGTTTGAATGATGTTATTGATGGTTGCCTGTGGAGGTAAAAGTGGAGAAATGGAGTTCAGGGAGTGAGGAACTGAATATTTATACATGGACATATTTTTATACCGCATGAAGTGATAGACGATTTTCAGAGAGGAAACGGGAATAAAAGGTAAATCGAGCTATTATGACAATAATGATGTAATGATAGCGAAAATTAATGTCGGGTGCAAAGGGATTTGACATGGTTTCACCATCTACAGATTATGTTGATGTGCTTTATATAAAGCAGGACTTATAGAAAAACTTGACAAGCAGAAACTGGGAGAAACTTTTAATATACCTTGACAAGGACGGACTTAAGCTTGAAGAACTTTCAAAAGATATATGATCGAGTTTTAAATTACTCAATACCTTATACATATTCTGCAACAGGTAGCGGTAAATAAGAAATTCATGAAAGGTTACCCTCAATCTTGATATTTTCCTGCAGGAAAAATATAAAGGGAAAATGACAATGCTGGATGATGGAAGAGAAGTAATAGGGAGCGGCTCTTCAGTCTTTAGGGTTATCTCAGATTCAGCAGATGACAAGCAGTTACAGGAAGCTAAAAATAAAATCATTGAATGGAAAAATCTTGCAAAATTTGATGCAACAGCTTTCGGTAGAGAGTGTGGCTACAGGAGAATTCTATGCTGCTCACGGATATGCTGAAAATGTATATGGTGAACTGGATGAAGCTGAATACGGAAACTTTGACTTCTTTATACCTAAAGGTGCTAATGATGTATATAGACAGTATGGCTATTGTATTCACCTAATAAGGAAAAATGCCTATAAATTTCTGGAATTTTTATACAGACCTGAAAACTTCATAAATATATATGAACAGTTTAAGGCTCCTTCAGTTATAAAAGGAATTGAAGAAAAATCAAAGGTAAAATCACTTGTAAATAGAGCTCAGGTTGTAGAAAATGCTAAACTGCCTGGAGCATTATCAGATGAAGCAAAAAGAAAAAAACAGGATAAGATATGGAATGAAATAAAGTTGTCAAACTAACGGTTTAACAGTATTTCATAAAGTATGAGTTTAAAAATAGATTTAATAAAAATCCGCTGGAATTTCCTTGAGATTAAAGAGGAGTTTTTGGCTGGATTTTTTAATTGGGAATGAATTTAGGAAATGAAAATTAAATTTGATAACAGGAATTTTTCGAGTATAATAATTAAAAATAATACAGGAGGCTAATATATGAATAGTAAAAAATAAAAACTATTCCCTATATTTGTAACTATTTTTGTAGTAATATTCCTAAATAAGGTTTGGGATAGAAGTGGTCCAATAGCTGTTTTAATAGTTGGTGTAATAATATTAAGTATTGTTTTTGATAGGGATATTTCAAAGAAAATTAAAAAGAGAACAGTAAATGTAAAGGAGGTGCCGATTAATGAATAAAAATACAGAAATATTATAATCATAATAGCATCAGTATCTTCTGCAATTCTTGGAGAACGAGTTATAAGTAATTATGGCTGGATAGCAGGAATATTTGCAGCTGCGTTTATATAGGAGCTATTGTTGGTATTGTAGGAAGGGTTGTTATAAAAAGTAAAAAGTAATTCAAATTAGGAAAGAAGATTATAAATTTTTAGATAATATTTTTATTATGTAAATATCTAATATCTATAAATTAATAGAATAAAAATAAAAATCTCTGTAAATGAAATTGTAAAAATAGAAAGCTGCCAGAAGAAAATTTCTTTCAGGCAGCTTCTTATGTATTGCAATAAAACAAAAACGGAGTTTATAAAAGTTCGGATAATTTTACTTTTCTGTCTTCTGTAAAGACTTAGTAAGGGCATCTGCTGTGAGGATAGAATCTCTTGCTGCTGTACCGTCCAGCAGTGGAATAAATTCTTTATCAATTTTAGCTCCCTGAAGACGTTATGAGAAATTCCATTTCCATTTCCATTATTCCATGAAGCCACAAAGGAGGTATTCTGTCAGGTTTACCGTACATTATTGCACCGTCCATCTCCAGTCCTTTATATATTCTTGTTCTGTCATCATCTTCTTCTTTTTGTACGATGAAGCAGGAATTTTTCTTCTTTATCATCAATTTTTAAAGTAACTCCTACATCCTGAAGATCCAGTAAGATAGCTCCTTTAGTTCCTTGAATTTTCACAGAATGATCAGGCCATCTGAATGCAGAACCGTACTGTAAAGTTGCAAATCTTTTGTTGGAAATTCAAGTGTTATGAAAAGAGCATCATCTTCATCACCAAAATTTTTTTCTCCCTGGTGGGCAATGTTTCCTCCAACCATTGTTACTTTTTCAGGTACTCCCATTATAAACTGTATAAAAGTCTAACTCATGTATATGATGATAGAGATGTCCCCTGAAAGTTCCTTTATTTTTCCAGCTAATTTCCTTCTGTTCCTTTTTCCCATCCATTTCTCATAGAATGGCAATGTAAAACTTCTCCTATGACACCATCATTTATTAACTGTTTTTATTTTTTTCTGACACCGTTCATGAAGTTCATTACGTGTCCAGCCATGAAAATGACACCATGGTTGCGTCAATCATTTCAGAACAATCCTTATATGAAAGTGCAATAGGGTTTTTCACAGAATACATGTTTTTATTTTTGCAGCTTCTAAAACAGCTTCCCTGTGAGCTCCATTTGGAGAAGCTACTATTATTGCATCAATATCCTCTCTTGCACATAGTTCCTGAATATTTTCTGAAACTTCACATCCAAGTTCTTCGGAAATATTCTTTGTATTTTCAGGGGTCATAGATGGAGACAACTTTTTGCTCCTTCAGTTTGCTCAATATTCTTCCTAAATGTGCTCCAAAATATCCGGTTCCTATTATTCCGTAATTTATATTTTTCATTTCTGTAATAGGGCTATCTCAAAAACTTAGAAGTTAAAATAAAAATATATTTATGAGAAAAAAATTTTAACAGAAGAACAGCTTTATTTTCTGTATGCTTTTTTATATGTTCCATCTGTATTTTTATTTTTAAGATAGCACCTCTCCTTTTCTTCAAAATTATGTATTTTATTTTTTATCTAGAATTCATTCTAATATTTCTATTTAACAGATCCGTCTGATAATCCACCTGCAATTTTATTCTGTATAATCATGAAGAATACTATTGAAGAGCAGGATTACAATTACTGATGCAGCCATCATCTGTCCCCAGTCAAGTATTTCTGAACCTGTTAAAAGAGTAAAGGCTATTGATAAAGGCATTTTTTCAGAGTTATTTATTAAAAGCAGGGCATACAGGAATTCGTTCCAAGTATTGATAAATGTGTAAATGGCAGTTGAAACAATTCCTGGAGACACTATAGGAAGTACAATCTGAAAAATATCCCGAATTTTCCTACTCCGTCAACTTTTGCAGCTTCTTCCAATTCCAATAGGAACAGTCTGATCCTATCAGCATCCATATTGCATATGGGATGGAAAACGACAGATAAGTAATAACTACGCAATCCATGTATTAATTAATCCTAATTTTTGCCATAACTGTAACATATGGAACAGCCAGCAGGATAGTAGGGAACATATATGTAGTAATAAGCATTTTTGTCATTTTTTTACCTACTTTAGGAAAAAATCTTACAATCCCGTAAGCTCAAGTGCTGAAACAATTATAGTTATTAAAGTTGCCGTAAAAGATATAACTAAGCTGTTTTTATATTTCTTATAAAATTCAGGCTAAATAGAACCTGTCTGTAGTAATCAAATGTTATCTTTTAGGGATAAATGATAACGGATTACTGGACATTTCGCTCGAAAGGTTTTATAGAGGAAAGAATAATCCATATCAGAGGGAAGACTGCAATTATTGCCATGACAGTTAAAAGTAAATGAGACTAATCCAGTATAGATATTATTTTTATAACTGTATTTCATTATTTATCATCCTCTCTTTCCCATTTATTAAGTAGTTTAAAGTATCCGAAACATACAGCCATCAGGAACAGAAGCAGAAGAATAAGCCAACTGCAGATGCGGTTCCTAATCTTTTCGAATTCCAACCGGTCTTGTATGCATATATTGGAGAGTGTAGTAGTCAAGTCTGAAGGGCCTCCTCCAGTTAGCAGATAAAGCAGGTCAAAGTTATTGAAAACCCATATTGTTCTCAAAACTACCAGTAATCCTATAACTCCACGGATATGTCTTATTGTTATGTAACGGAATACTTGAAAAGAAGATGCGCGAAAATCAACAATAGCTGCTTCATACTGTTCTCGTGGAATAGTTTTTAAGGCTGCCAGAATATTTACCATAAACAGAGGTGCTCCAAACCATATATTTATAAACAGTACTATCCAGAAGGCAGTTTTTGGATCAACCAGAAAAATTTATATTTTCTTTTGTGATATGGAGCTGTCCTGTAAATAAATTCGGTATAAATCCATAAACATCATTTTAAAATCCATTTCCATGAAAATGCTATAACAATAGCTGGAAATGCCCATGGAATAATAAGTAAGAGTTCTATAAAAATCCTGAAAATTTTGGAATTTTATTTAAAGAAAGTGCACTATAAATCCTACTAGAAAGCTGTCCTGCAATTGATAAAATAGTCCATTTTATAGAATTTAGGAGATGCACGATAAAAATTCAGGGTTAGTCAGGACAAATTTGAGTTGTCAAACCAGATCCATTTATAATATGGTCTAATTAAGTTTTTCGATGTAAAACTGAGTATATACTGGAAAATATGGATATACCAGCAGAGAAAAACTATTAACATGGCAGGTAAAACAAACACAGATTTATCTTATCAATATTCATCTTTTTCATGAGTATTCCTTTCCTGTCACATGGTTGAGTCAGCTATTTTTGCTGCAGCAAATAAATCGTTTAGTTCTTTTTCAGCCTTTTTGCAGCTTCTTCCACAGGAACATAGTATAATTTCCTGGAACATTTTTCAATTACTCATGGCTTGTAATTATTCCAGCTTCAGGTTTTGGACCGGATTCCATTCAATTGCAGTACCTTTATCAACAGCATTGTTAATAACTGTGATTGTATCCTGGAACTGTTTGATTATCGGATTGTCTAGGTATGCAGGATCATTTGAAATATCTTTTAAGGCAGGTAACATACCACACTGGAACAGAATGCAAGAATTTAATATATTTTCTTTTTCATACAAGCTTTCAACAAAAGCTTTTGCGATTTCAGGGTGTTTACTATTTTTCCATACGATTACAGGTATATTTGAAGTTTCTATTCCTGTTCGGGATCTGCAGCATTTACTTTTTGGAATTGGTGCGGCAGCTATTTTATCGAGTAAATCAGGTGAGTTCTGTTTAACCTCCTCCAATTTGGAATCACTGTTAAAGTCAAAAGCTGTTTTACCCTGATAATAAAGTGTGGCCTGATCCAGTACCTAAGTTTACAGAACCTTTTGGAATACTGCTTTATACATATTTACCCAGTAATTTATTCCATCTATGGCAGCCTTGCTTGTAAGGTTTGCCTTTCCGTCTTTAGTTATTAAAGTCTCTCCTGCTGAACGAACATAGAAGTTAAGGAATCTGAGTTGCCATCATATCTCAAGTCCCATAGGAACTGACAGTCCATAAACCTGAGGGAGGATTATTTAACTTTTTAGCCGCTTCAAATAATTCTGCCCATGTTTTGGAACTTCAAAGCCCCTGCAGCCTGTAATAAATCTTTTCTATACCACATTACCTGAGCGTGTGAATATAAAGGTATAGAATAGTGTTTTTCCATTTAATTCTCCTTCTGTAAGAGGAGCAGCGTAAAATCTATCTTTCCAATATGATCCATTACATCATCAATAGGCACTAGAGCGTCTGCCTGAAGTAATTCTACAACATGGTTAGGTAAAGCTGTGCACATCAGGAACTTGTCCTGCCTGTAATCGGTTGTCCATTTAGTGTAAAAATTCAGGCCATGCAAATGTTCTAATTTTAATTTTTACTGCAGATCATGAATTCTTCAGCTGCCTGTTTCATGAACTCATTTCTAGGTCCTTGAGTAAATGAATGCAGAATACTATTTCTCCTTCAAGTTCTCAGTTTCATTTGATTTTTGAACCTCCGCAGGAAATAATGAAATAATACTGATATGAGTAACAGAATAATCTCATAATTGTTCCATCCTTTCGACATTAAATTTAAGCATTTTAAAAATAATTGAAATGTACTATTTTTGATATATTATATTAATTGAAAATAATTGACATCCTTTTTCGTTTGATTATTAAAGATATACCTTCATTTTAAATAAAACAAGACTTCTAAAACGATTAATTATAGTAAAAACGATTAAAAGATTGTGCGAGCATAGAAATTATAGAAGAAAATTGTCTTATCAATATTATCAGGGTATAATTAAAAGTAAAATGACAGGAGGAGTTATAAATTATGAGGAAAATAATTCATTAATGAAAGCCTTTCACCTTGCTTTTTCTTTATGTTGATATATATACTTTTAACAAGGACTGGAAATTCAGGAAGAGTGCCTTATTCAATGATAAGGTTTTATGAGTGGAAGGCAATGCAAAATTTGTAATAGATGATAATGTGTATGATGTGAGTAAAAATGATATTATCACATACCTGAAAGCTGCAATCTTCAGTGCATGTCAGCTTCAAATCATTTTTCCTTTCATAAGTGTAAGGTTTACTGCCTCCTATTCAATACATGGACTGAAAATATGGTCTGCATAATGGATTGATACCCCAGATTAAAATGTGAAGATAAGTTTATTATTGACTGTTTTTATTCAATGATAGAAAGATAATAACAGATCTGGGACTTCATTTATTTTAAGGGGATATCTGGAAATAATAATGGAGTTATCTTATAAATATTTCAAAAGAAAAGGGGAAAAGCAGGACATGTAAGATTCAGTATTACAACAGAGAAATAGACAGCAGGGTACAGAGCAATTGTAAATGATATGATAAATAATCCTTTTCAGGGAATTTTCAACGCAATTTTACCGCCGACTGTCTGATATAAGTGGGGCATCTTTCAGAAGGCTGTTTAAAAAGACATACAGGAAAATCCTTGAATAAATTTTTCATGGAATTAAAATGACAGTTGCCGCAAGAAGAATTCTTGAAACAGATGACAGGATATCAGAAGTATGTGAGACATGTAGGAATTTGAAGATGCCAACTATTTTACGAAAATTTTTAAGAAAATATTTTTAGAGTTTCCCCACATATTTACAGAAAAATAAGCAGAGGATAAAAATAGAAGATATATTTACTCATTTATTAAAATTTTACTTATGTAGAAACAATTATTCATTAAGAAAAAGTCAAAATTCGCCTGAAAAATCAGGCTGATGACTTTTTCTAAATTCATTTTTGATTTTACATTGTAAAATTCTAAATAGATCATAAATATAATCTTTCATATTTTTAAAAATATTATGTGTATTGTTTGATTTATTACTAAATGCTATTTTTAACAGTTGATTACATTCTATCCACTGTCTGTATAGATCAATGACAGTCCCTGTTTCAGTATGTCAGCAGTCTCTATTGAAAGAAAAGTATTCTTGCCTGCATTACATCCTATTTCTTCCTTCAGGATAGATTTGGAATTATAGAAGTTATTGTAGTTTAGCAAGATCAAATAAATAATCCGCAATCAGGTTGAGTTTAAATCCTTCATAAGCTTTTACTACAACCTGGGGGAATCTTAGTAACACAACCCAAGCTCTCTTTCAATATCGTTCATGTCATCAAGGATAATGTCCTTGCTATTATCAATTGAAATATTTTCAGCTTCCATTTTTCTCAGAAGGGACATTATTCTTACATAGTATACTGCAGATAAGGTCCTGTATTTCCTTCGAAGCTTAGTACTTTATCCCAGTCAAATAATATTGGTGAAGTTCTGTTCTAGCTCAAGTCAAAATATTTTTAGCTCCAGTTCCGACTATATCTGAAATAATATCTTTTTCAGCATCAGGATATATCGAGTTTTTCATCTATAACTTTTTCTTACTTCTTCCTGCTGCCTTATTCAGAAGATCAATAAGTCTTATAACATTTCCACCTCTTGTAGAAAGGATGACTCCCAGTTTGCAAATCTCATGATACCAAATTATGAACTTTTCATGAGTCATAAGGAGAACCTGTCCGATACACAATTTCAAATACCTAGCTTGAAGTGTTCCTGCTGTCTTTCATCAACAACATACAGCCCCATGTCGGCATTCAGTTCATCTTTCTGTGATAGTTTACAAGATCTGAAGTTGAATAAAAGGAAACTTCCGTCCTGAACTATGCATGGATGAAGTTTTGTTTCCTCGTCAAAAGGAGTCAACAAGTGCATCATCATCTTCTCTTGCAGTTCCTTTTTGTTCAAATCTTCAAAGAACTCCAGGCATCATATCATTATAGAATGATTCTCCATTATAGAAGTCAGATTTAATATCAAATCTTTTATAAATTTTGTTGTATTCGTTTATTGAAATATTAATAAATTCTTTCAAGAGGGCATTGTTCTTTTCATCTCCTGCCTGAAGCTTTTCTAAGCTCTTCCCTCACCAATGTCTTCCAGAAGAGAGTCTTCCTTGCCTTATCAGAAAAGTACATATATTCTTTTCAAGTTCCTCTATAGGATCATTTTTCTAAGCTTCCCTGTCAAGCCAACGTTCATAAGCGACAATGAGCTTTTCCAAACTGAGTACCCCAGTCTCCCATATGGTTATCTCCGAAAACTTTAAATCCTAGAAACTGCATTATTCTTTTTATGGATTCTCCGATGATTGCTACTTAAGTGACCGACGTGCATACGTTTTGCAATATTCGGTGAAGAATAATCAGTCACGACAGTTCTGTCTCAGTGTTCAGGAATGAAAAATCATATTTTTCTTCCCCTATTTTTAATTTCGTTATTAATAAATTATTCTTCAGATAAATGTTTGCAATCCGGGTCCTGCTACTTCAAGTTTTCAATAATGTCATCAGATTCAAATTTTTCTATGATTTCATTAGCTATTTCTCTTGATTTTTACCTATGATTTTTGAAGTTGTCATGTAGAAATTTGTCTGAAAATCCTAAATTCTTTTTAGTAAATTTTGAATATCAATTTTATCTGAAAATCACTGTTAAAAATATGGTTTATATTTTTCTTGAAGTTCTTTTAATTGAATAGTAAGTAATTTCATCTTTCCAGTTATGTGTTTTGAGATTTGATAATAGGAAATAGTTTTACCAAATAAAACATATGTCTCCTTTCCACTTATAATTTATTTTATATTATATAATAATTTGCCATAAATTTGAAGAGCCCTAATTTCTTTTATTTTTATTTTACTGGAAAGTTGGATGAAGTCTCTAATTACTTTATAAAAATGAACTGAAAAATTGTTGTTTTAAAAATATTGGTATTATATTTTTAGATATTAAATATATTCTCTTTATGAACAGAATATAAATTTCAAAATTTGTTTCAGTATTTTCAATATCTTTATAAGTTGCAGGAACACAAAATGAAAATATTTCCTTGAATAATACTTTGGAATTGTATATGATATGATTATAAAAAGCAATATAGGGAGAAGAATATGAAGAAAGCAAGAGTTACGGTTTCAGATTTTATGAACAAATTATTACAGAGATTCAGAGTATTTTAAACCACCAGTTGGAAGAATAGGAAACATAATTTTTAAATATTACATGGACAAAAGATTTAAACAAAGTAGAACTGGGGAATTTTTCAGGTGAAATTATACAGTTTAATCTGAATAAAAAATGAAGAAATTTTTATGGATACACTTATAGAAATAAAAGTAGAAACAGAATCAGAATATTGGAAATATATTTTTACCTATATTAATAATTTGAGATATAAACGTGAAGAAATATTGTTTGAAAATAAATTTAGAAAGATATAAGGGAAGGAATAAAAGCAGAAAAAGATAAAAATAAAAATATCATAAATATATTAGGCTTGTGAATCCATATTTTCATAAAAAGTTTCAGATAGTGAAAATAGGTCGTATCTATTCTGTTACTGTGAAAAATAATGATTACAGAAATTATAGAATTTTCTGAAATAGAGGAGATATGGCTTACAAATGATGAAATAAAGAGATAAAAATACATTGATGATATTCGTAAAATTTTGATCCTTCTTATCATATAAAAATAGAGTTAAAGTCAAATTTACGGAAAAAGGAATTGAATTATATGAAAAAGTTCTTTGACGAATAGGCCAAGATTAATTGAAGAAAAGGATGGAATTTATACTTTTGAATGTGACAATAAACTTGCAATGATATATTTTGCACAGTTTTATTCAGAAGTTAAAAATTTTTAGAACCTGAAGAATTGAAAACAATATTGAAAAAGAACTTAAAAAGCAATGAAATATACGAGGATAAGGAGAAAGAAAATGTTTTAAGCTTAGGGAAGTGAAGAAGAAGACAGAGAAGTTATTCGAAATTCTTAAAAAGTTATGCTGAAAATGAAAAAGTAAAAATAAAAAGACTTAAGGGAGTGGCTTATCAGTGAACTGAAAAATGAACTGTCCAATATGAAGAAATAGAAAAATGGCAGGGGAGCTTATATCAGGAATTAAAAATTTATTTCGATCAGAAAAAGGAAGTAGAGAAATATCAAAGTCTTGGTATAGTAACAGTGACTATGTCGGAGATAAGATACTTGAAAAAAGTTGCAAATGAAATAAAGGAAGCAGAAACTGTAGATAAAGAAGAAATTATTGAAAGTATGAAAGAAGCAGGCAATGTACTGGCTAGTTATAATGAAGCTATGATATATGAGGCTGCTTCGATAGAGGAACCACAGCTTATGGCAGATGCTTTAAGCGCAAATAGTGTAAATAATTATATTGACAATGTAAATGAAACAATAGCTAAGTCTAATGATGAAATACTGAAATCATTGACAACTAAAACAGGTGAAATAAGTCAGAATCCAAATCTTGATGGTTTTATATTTGAGGAAAGGCATGCAGGAACATTTAATATAGATGCTTCAGTAAAAGGAGCAGAATTACCATGCTGAAGCATTAAAACCTGAAGTTGGAGAAACTTATGGTAAAAATTCTGTTGATATGAGAATTGAGGATTCAAAAAGAATTGTTAAAAAAATATCAGGCGAAAGCGTATAAAATGCAAATGAAACTGCAAAAATCCTCATGATGAGACAGGAGGGGTATAAATACAAGTTTCAGTCAAAATTAGTTCCCTCTGACCAGGTAGTCGATATTGAAAAATTCTGTGGATAGAATAGAATACGGAGAAGTAAAAAGTAAGTCCATAAAGTAAAAACAGGGACTTAGGATATGCAGGAAAAATATCAGTCAGGAGATAAGGAAGCGGTGAAAATTCAGTTTTGAAAAAGATGTGGATACTATTACAATAACTAAGCAAATAGGGAAGACAGGTAATGGTAAATGGTACAGTTGGAATAGGTATAGGAATGGCAAAGCAATATTGGAGTAAAACTTATTTCAGGAGAAGAAGTAGAAACTGCAGAAGTGATAGAAGCAGGAATAAAAATCAGGTGCTTCAATGGGCCTTTCAACTGCTGTTGCAGGTGGAATGAGAGTAGCTGTTGAAAAAGAAATTTATACCTACAGTTCTTTCAAAATTTTTTTAGTGAATAACAATGTAATTGGTGCAATAGCGGCATCTTCAATGGATATTATAAAGACAGGATTTGCACTGGGAACAGGAGAAATAACTCTGGGAGAAGCAACGAAAAATGTAGGAACAGCAGTAGGTTCAGCATACGGAGCAATAGCAGCTTCAAGCTGGGGCTATGCAAGTGGACTTGCAATTGCAGGAATGATAGGACTGGGTGCAATAGGAACTGTTGGGGTTGTATTAGGAACAGGAGTTGCTCTTGTAGCAGGTGCCGTATGTGGAGTTGTTGGAGCAAAGGCTGGAGGAGCAATAGCCAGAGGTCTAGGAAATATAACAGAAAAAGTAGTAAATGGAGCAAAGGAAGTTGTGAAGACCGGAGCAGATGCAGTAAAAGCTGTAGCAAAGGGAGCCTGGGAAGGAATAAAGAGTGTTGGAGGCTACAGTTGTGGAAGGTGTTAAATCGTTAGTAAGTTCTGCTTGGGAAGGAGTAAAAAGGTTTTGGAAGGGGAATAGCAAGTTTTTGGATGGTAAAATTATCTGATAAAAATGAATGTGCTTTTAAATTGTTATAAGTAAAAATAACCATAAATAATTAAGGAGGAAGAAAAATGGAAACAAATTTATCAAAAATATTTAAGGGCAAGAAGACCTATAATATGGATAAATAGTGGTGATTACAAGGAAATAGATACCATTGTCAAAGAGCAACGAAAGAATATAAGGATAAAGCTATATACGAATATAGAGCTTTTTGGAGCTGTAAATTTTGAAAATAAGGTTGAGATGTGAAGAAATAGAAAATTTGTATCATTTTAAATATTTTATTTTCAGAAGGCGTAAAAACTAATGTGTTTTTACTGATAAAAATGCAGAAGAGGAGATGAAGGATGCAAGAAATATAGCTTTTTATGAAGAAGATTGCTGAAACAAGATACTTAAATCCAGACTATAATTTTTACGATAATAGTAGTAAGTGAAAAATGAAACAGTACCTAAAGAACTGGAAAAATTTACTTCTATACTTGATATTCAAATATGACAAAGGAGGAAATAGAAGAATACATACTAAAAATTTTCTGAAATCAACAATGTAAAACTGGATAAGGAAGATGTAGGAGAAGTGGCTATTTCACTAAAAGGACTGACAAAACTGAAATAGATCATGTACTTAATATGATAATAGAATCAAAGAAAAATATTTCTATTTCGGGAAGAGATAATTACTAAAAGGAAAAAGGCCAGATAATAAAAATCTTCAATACTGGAAATAATTGATTTTTAAGGAAAGAATAGAAGATATTGGCGGACTGGAAGGACTAAAAGAATGGTTACGTTCAAAAGCACAAATATTTAGAAGATTGGATGAAGCCAAGAAATTTGGAGTAGACACACCAAAAAGGCGTACTTTTTAGTGGGAATGCCTGGTTGTGGAAAAAGTTTGGCAGCTAAGGCAAAGGTGAGAGCTTTTTAATGTTCCTCTTTTAAGACTTGATATAGGGAAGATTATTAGGAAAATATGTGGGAGAATCAGAACATAACATGAGAGTGGCACTAAAAACTGCAGAGTCAATAAGTCCTTGTATACTGTGGATAGACGAGATAGAAAAAGCCTTTGCAGGAATAGACCAGAGTGGTGGAGCAAGTGATATTACAAAAAGACTGTTTGGACAGTTCCTGACATGGTTGCAGGAAAAGGAAAATACAGTCTTTGTAGTGGCAACTGCTAATGACATAACAGCTTTTTCCACCTGAATTTCTAAGAAAAGGAGATTTGATGAAGTTTTTCTTTATTGATTTTTCCAAATGAAGAAGAAAGAGAAAGAATATTTGAGATACATCTTGAAAAAGAGGGAAGCTGACAGATGATATAGATGTAAGCAGACTGGCAAAAGAGACAGAAGGTTACTGTGGAGCGAGATATAGAAGAGATTGTAAAGAATGCGGTAGAAAATATATTTATACTCAGAAACACAGAATGAAAAAGAAAAGGAAATAACAACACAGGATTTAATAGAAGCTGTTAAAAATATAGATTCTCTAACAAATATTCTGTCTGATAAAATCGAAGTACTAAAGAAAAGTTATAAAAATTTAAAAGTAAAATCAGCTTCTAAAAACAGGGAATAGGTAAAAGAGGAAGTAGAAAAGGAAAAATCTACAGGAAAACAACATTTAAAGATATGGTTATAGTAAACGGAGGGAAATATACACCATCTTTTTTTCAATGAAGAAAGGAAGTATGTGATCTGGAAGTGTGTAAAATATCAGACAACACAGGATATGTGGATGGAAGTAATGGAGAACAATGCTTCATATTTTTAAAAGGCGGAAGAAGACCAGTGGGATTATGTTTCATGGTGGGATGCTTTGGAATATTGTAATAGACTAAGTACAAAATATGGACTACATCCTGTATACGATTTAAGTCAAAAAGATAAAGGTATACTTAAAATAAATCAGCCAGGTGGTAGAACAGAATATCCCAATTTAGCAGATTTTAGCAAAACAGAAGGATTCAGACTTCAACAGAAGTGGAATGGGAATGGTTTGCAAGAGGTGGAGAAGTTGCAGTACAGGATGGAACTTTTAGCACTGAGTATGCAGGAAACAATAATATAGATGAAGTCGCTTGGTATGCTGGAAATTAGAAACCAAACTCATGATGTAGGAACAAAGAAACCAAATCAGCTTGGAATTTATGACTGTGGTGAAATGTTGGGAATGGTGTTATGATACAGATGGTTCAGGTTATATATCTGAAAAATCCGTACACATATGATGAAAGTGAATATAAGAGAAGAATGAGAGGAGCATCTTGGAATAATCCTTATAGAGAGGTATTTTCACGTAATAGTGAGGGTAATAATTGTGCATATACAAATGTTAGCTTCCGTATTGTCAGAACGATTTAATCTTTGAACAATGAAAATACTTGATAAAATTTACGGAAAAGATAGACCTGATTAGGAAATTATAACTCGCTACAAAAAGAAATAGAAAACTTCATCAACAAGAAACTTAAAAGAAAATCCTCCCCATAACCAAAAACAGAGCACCTTCTATGCTAGTAAAATAGTAATACAAATATAAAACTACAGAAATAAGACTTTAAATTTTATGAAAATTATTATATACTATATAAGACAGAAAAATAAAAATAATATAAAATCTTGTCTATAAAAAGATTTATTATAAAAACAACGAAATGTTAATCGAGATTTAACTTATATAGTGTATAATAAATTCAGATCAAAAAGATCTGAAACCTCAATTAACCCCCCTTTTTATAAGACCTCTTTTTAAGAGGTCTTTATTTCATTATAAAAATCTTGAATATAGACTTGCATTTGAAAAGAAAAATTATTAAAATTGAATATAGGAGGATACAAATGTCAAATCATAAAAACCATTATCATAGTCACTATGAAGATAAGAAAATGTCAAAAATCGGCTAAAAGTGATAATATTTTTGTTTATATTGGCTGCAGGACTTACTGCACTTTCAAAATATCATTTGGAAGATATAAATAAAAATTAGCAGGAGAAGTGAAGGAGCTGAAAATCGAAAAGGATGGACTTTTCTTCAGAAGTGAGTCACATTGAAAAAGAGAGTCTGAAGTTAAAAAGAGCTATAATGACATAATGGAAAAATTAAATAAGAATAAAAATAAAAATTTATTAGGTACTGATAGGAAATAGAAGATTTATTTATCAGATATGTGAAAAAGTTAAAAAGAATTATACAAAAATACTGAAAATAATTATAGAGAGGAACTGAAATAATGAAAAAGTTATAGGTGGAATAGCATTAATTTTAAGTCTTGCAGGACTTGGATATTCAGGATTTACAATATATGGAGCAGTAAAAGGTGTCTTGGAAAAAGATCATTGAATAAGGAAATTACAGAGTTGAAAGATAAAAAAAGTGAAAACGGAAGCATCTTTTGAAAGATATAACTGAAAAATAATAAACTTAAAAAGAATATAATCAGTTAAAGGGAACAGAGAGGAGTAAAGGTTGTATATCTTACATTTGATGATGGACCCTACACCTAACAATACTCCAAGAATACTGGATATATTAAAGAAATAATATAAAGGGAACATTTTTGTTATAGGACAGAACCCTGATTTGTATAAGCGTATTGTGGATGAGGGGCATGCCATTGCAATTCATACATATTCTCATGAATATAAACAGGTGTATGCTTCTGTAGATGCTTTTTGCTGATTTATATAAATTGAGAGATCTTATTAAGGAAAAACAGGAGTGGATCCTAAAGTTACAAGATTTCCTGGAGGATCCAAGTACTACAAGGGTATCGAAACCTATAAAACAGGCAATTATAAATAGACTTACAAAGGAAAGGTTATGTTTATCAGGATTGGAACTGTGACAGTACAGATGCATCTGGAAACAAAGTTCCTGTAGAAAAACTTGTTAAAAATGGAGTATGTAATGTAAGAGAAGTAAACCTTCTTATGCATGATGCCTATGCAAAAACAACGACAGTTGAAGCATTACAAAAATAATAGATGCCTATAAGGCTAAAGGATATATATTTGAGGTTCTTACTGTGGATAGTCCAAAAATTCCAGCACGTAAAACAGCCTGAAACAGTCAACTAAGTTTAGTCTAAGTGTGCATGTGAAACACTTGTGATATAATATTACAGATTTTTAAGGATGGAGGATATTTATATGAAAAAACATTGTGCATAGGACTGACAATATCTGCTTCTTTATTCGCAGCACCAAATTCAAACGTACAGTGAAGAAGACTGCTGAAAAGAAAGTTGAAACAAGAGCTGAAACAAAAAGTCTACTTCAAATGCGAATGCTAGAAACGAAGGATAAGAGAAATACTGGAAATACAAAGAGTACGGACTCTAAAACAGAATCGAAAAAGGTTCAGTCAATAGTAAAAATTCTAAGAGTAACAGTATAAAAGATAAAAAACATCAAGTTCAGACAGTAAATCGAATTCAGACAGTAAGAAGGAAACAGGAAGCAAGAAAAGTCACACAGCTGCAAATTCCAAAAATGCAGCTGGGAACTCAAAAATGCCAGTGTGAGTTTGAAAAAGAAACAAAAAGAAAAGAACAGTACAAGTGCAGCTACCAAGACATCAACAAAAAGTTCACTCAACTGTAGAAAATACTGTAAAAGAAACAAAAATAGCTGCTAGTAAAAGTAGTAAGGCTGAGGCTGCTGTCAGTAAAAATAGCAGGACTGAGACAACAAGAAATAGAACTGAAACTGTAAGAAGAAAAAAATAGCAATACAGTGTCAGGTGTAAAGCAGGAGACAAGAGATACTCCAAATGAAAATGTAAAAACAGAAACAGGAAATCAAAAGTCTACTGTTGTTACAAACCTGCATACAATGTATGAAAACAGCAGTAAAGATATAAAAGATGAAGATGTAAAAGGTCAGGAATGTAGCTTTAGCAGAAACATTTGAAAAGGAAATCGAAGAGCGTTCACAATATACACATTTTCAGACTGGGATGGCTTCTATTCTACGGTGGAAGCTGGCATGGTAAGAAAGACGGCAAATGGTGAAATATTCAATGAAAATAGTCTGACTGCCGCACATAGGACATTGCCTTTTTGGAACAAGGGTAAGAGTTACGAATCTGGATAATGGTAAATCGGTTTGTAGTTAGAATTAACAACAGGGACCTTATTCAAATGGAAGAATAATAGACTTAAGTAAAGCAGCATTTTCAAGGATAGCAAGTACAAGTAGAGGTGTTACAAGAGTAAAGACTGGAAGTTTCAAAATGGTTTGAAATTTTGAAAGAAATGAAGTAAAATTATATCTGTTATAATAGTATTGATATAAAAATAATTATTGAAAGGCGGATAGGATGTTAAAAGGAAAAATAGCTGGTAACAGGTGGGCAAGAGGAATTGGTAAGGAAATGGTTTTTAAGCATGCTGAAAACGGTGCTACAGTTATTTCTGGAGATTTAATGGATGCTGATTATACTCATGAAAAATGTTACACATGTAAAACTAGATATGTACTGACAGGAAAATATTAAGGAACTTGCTGCAAATGTGAAGGAACAATATGGAAGACTTGACATATTAGTAAACAATGTCAGGGATTACAAGAGATTCTTTGCTTCAGAGAATGAAGGAAGATGACTGGGATCTGTTAATTGATATAAATTTAAAAAGGTGTCTCACAATGTAATGCAGGGATTCATTTTCCTTACTGCTTAAAAAGTAAAGGAGCAAGTGTAATCAACATGGCTTCTGTTGTAGGAGTTGATGGTATCGGGACAGACAAACTATGCGGCTTCAAAGGTGGAGTTATAGCGATAGCACAAAAACATGGGCAAAGGAATTTGGAAAAAGAATTTAAGATCTAATGCAATCGCTCCTGGATTTATTAAGACTGATATGACGCATGTATTACCTGAAAAACTTGTGGAATCAGTTTTGGAAAATACACCGCTTAAAAAAATGGGAGATGCTGAAGATGTGCTGATGCAGCATTATTCCTGCAAGCGATATGTCTAAATTTATAACAGGTCAGGTAATAAGAGTAGACGGAGGATTAAATTTATAATTTTATAAATTTAAAAATTATGTTAGGAACACAAAATATATATGCCCTATTATCTTTTGGACAGTCAGGAAAGCGGTATATTTTACACATGGAATGAATGTCAACAAAGGTGAAAGGAAAAGCCATGATATATGTCATTTAAGAGTGAAAAGGAAGCTCAGAAATGGCTAAATCAGGTGCAGAATATGAGAAGAAAAGAAAAATGAAAGTTTATTTTTAGAGCTTGACAGGAACGGAATTTATTTTGACGCTGGAACTGGAAGAGGTGAAGGTGTTGAAGTAAGACTTACACGATTATGACGGAAATTCCTTGCATATATGAAAATACTTGAAGCTTCAAAAATAAATAGTTATGGTAACTATAAGCTTTCTGAAGGAAGAACAAATAATTTTTGGAGAGCTTACAGGACTGTTTGCGGCGCTGAAGTATGCATAACATAAAGGTCATTTGTGGAGACAGTAATCTAGTTATAGAATACTGGTCCAGAGGAAGATATAATTCAGATGGACTGGAAAAAGATACGGTGGAACTAATAAAAAGTGACTTGTTGAGAACAGAATTTGAAAAATGGTGGAATAGTATATCAGGAGATGTAAATCCTGCCGACTTAGGATTTTCATAAATAAAATGGAGGTTTTTAGATGAAAAATGATATTATTTTGTTAATATTGACAATGGCATTTTTGTAAGCTACTCGGCAAAATCAAAGAACATAAGTAAAATTTACACAGGTGAGTATATTAAGTCTACAAAATACATTTTACTTATAAGAAAATAACCTGGTTTTCTGAGATAAAACTTTATTATATATCAGCTGAATGATAATTCGGGAATCTCTTGAATCTTGTTTATACGCAACAGGACAGAGTCATGGAGTAACAGAAGACGATATAATTACATTAACTGTTTCTAGGAAAAGTATTCAACGGTGTATTAAACTAGCGATGCAGAATGTAACTTAAATTTCCTGAATTTAACATAAACTTTCTGCCAGATACTTGCACCTTGAAGATTAATTTTAGAGTGACAATTAATATGTAAAAATAAGTGCATACAAATAAGAATATCTGTAACATTATAGACTAGAGGAATAGAAACTCTGTCTTTTAATATTTAGGAATTTATGATATAATGCAACAAGTAGTAACAGCTATGACATGAAAAGGGAGAAATTGATGAGTAGAAAGCCAACAGTTATAACCCATGGCTGTCAGATGAATGTAAGTGAAAGTGCCAAGATGAAACAGATTCACAGACCATGGTTTGTAGAGATAACAGAAGACATAGATGAGATTCCGATCTGGTATTTCTGAATACATGTACAGTCAGGAAGTGAGCTACTGTAAAAGCATATGGTAAACTGGGAGATCTTAAAAGACTTAAGGAACATGGAAAGATTGATTATAGGAGTAACAGGTTGTCTTGCCCAGGAAGCAAGAGATGAATTTATAGAAAACTCCCTTGTGTTGATTTAGTACTTGGCCAATCAGGGCCTGGGAGAATACTCGATATAATTGAAAGAATTGAAAAAGGTGAAGATGTACATGTAGTACGGCTGAAGATGAAGAGGAACTGCCTCAAAGAGTAGATGCAGATTTCGGTGATGATATAGTGGCTTCAATTTCACACTTTATGGATGTAATAATTACTGATACTTTCCTGCATAGTACCTCATGTAAAGAATGGAAAGATCGTTCCGAAATTACAGCAGAGATAGTTAAGGATGTCATATACAGAAAAGGATACAGGGAGATACACTGTTTTAGGCAAGAATGTCGGACTCGTGCAGTGGTAGGATCTGGCGGATGAGTACAGATAATTTTGCAGTAAAATTGCTTAGAGAAAGTGCCAAAATAGAAGGAGATTTCTGGATAAACATGTTTCACCTCATCCCAAAGATTTCACTAGATGAAGCAATAGAAGCCAACAGCAGACAATTCTAAAATAGCAAGAATGTCACACTTACCACTTCAATCAGGTTCGACTAAAATATTGAATGCGATGAACAGAGGTTATACAAAGGAAGGAGTTGCAACTCCAAGGGTAAAGAAAATAAAAGAAAAATACCCGATATAGGTCTGACAACTGATATAGTGTGAGTTTCCAGGGAGAAACAGAAGAGTTTCAGTGACACAATGGATGTAGTAAATGGAAGTAGGTTTTGAGGAGTATGCTCATGTTTGGCGTATTCAAGGAAGCGGTGCCAATGCCGCAATGGAAGAACAGGTGGATGAACAGGTTAAAGCGAAGACACAGCAACTGTATGCGTGCTGCAGGATTTGTAAGGCAGCGAGGTTTGCCAAGCAAATAGGTAGGAGGACGTTGAAAATAGTACAGAGGGTCAAGTAGCATGCGCTGAGATGCCCGAGAACTTTGACCAACACACAGCCATTGCATTATGAGTCCGAACATGGCTGTAAAAGAAATTTAGCAAATACAAAATATACTGAAGCAAAACATGGGACACTGATTACAGAGGTGGAGAATAAATGAGTGAGGAAATAAAGAGGTAAAACGTGGAAGAAAGATCGGGAAATACTGAAGGAAAGCGAAAATATATAGGAAACTTTTCTGAAAGAAGCAGCGAAGTTAGAGAAGACCGAGAGACTGAAAAGCAGGAAAGAATTAAAAACTTTGGAAGAGTGGAGGAAGTGGAAACAGCATAGCAGATAAAAGGAGAGGAGATTATAGAGGAGAAGTAAAAGAGAATGGAAAAGGAGTGGAAAAGACATGTTTCTGAAAGAGGTTCAGGAAAGAACTGAGAGGAATGTGAGACTGAGAGGACTGTGGAGAAAGGGCAGGAGGTGTCGGATGAGGATCCGTCAGGATGGAGAAGAACTTATCAAAAGAAGGAGTAATTTGGGATACCAGATGTTACAGATCTCGAGAGTGGCCAAGGAATGCAACATACCGAGATTTTTCAGTGATGACAGAAATGTGATCTTGTAAATGCGGTGCTTATTGAAAAGGAGGTAAGTGAGATTGGGAGACTTATGGTTTAGTGGAAAAGCTTGAGGCATAATGGGAGAGAGGACAGCTTGGCTTGGGGAAATCGAAACTCGTGGGCCGTGATGTATACGTGCTCGATATCTCAGATTAAGAGATCTGGGAATATGAAGATATAGGTATTTGGGAGCTGGGAGGGTTCTCGGAACAGGAAAGAAATTACAGGTATATTAAAAGTCTCGCTTGTAAATGGTGATTTACCCTGATAAGTCACTGGAACGTCCATGCTTTGTCGACCTGATACCTCTGCAATATCCAGATAAAGAAGATAAATCTTGGAGTGGAGAACTTTCTTCAAGAATACAGATCTGATTTCACTATAGGAAAGAGGGAGAGGACTTATTGTTGCACTTAAAGCAGGAAAACAGTACTTCTGTCAACTCTGGCAAATGATATAATAAAAGTCATAATTCCTGAGAATTGATGTGTGGATTACGCTCATAGATGAAAGACCTGAAGAAGTGCTGATACAGGGAAAATGAAGGAAGCGGAAGTTTATGCCGCAACTTTGATGAAAATCCTCAATGTTCACCTGGAACACAGAAAATGTGCCCGAGATGGCAAATAAAGGGAAGTGGAACGTGAAAAGATATACTGATTTTATTGGATCGAAAGTCTTTACGAGAGGCTTGCGAGATCCCATAACTGATTACAATTCAACTTCGAGCGGTAAACCTGATTTCAGGAGGAATAGATCCGGAATGCCTGCTATGACTATCCAAAGAGATTTTTAGGATGGCAAGAAATATGAAAAATGGGTGGTAGTTTGACTATAATTGCTACGGCACTTATTGAAACAGGAGAGTAAGATGGATGATGTAATCTTTGGAGGAATTCAAAGGGACAGAAACATGGAAAGTATTTTGAAAGCAGGCATTGGAACAGCTTAGAATATTCTGCAATGGATGTACCGAAGAGTGGAACAAAGAAGAGAAGGAACTGCTGATTTCCAGAGATAAAGCTTTGAGTATGAAAAGCGTCTTAGAAGAGAGCTGAATCAGATGTCAGAAATCAGAAAGGAGTACTGAGAAAAGAAGACTTATTGAACTGATAAAAGTTACATAATGAAGAACTTTCACTTGAAGATTTTATATTCTAAAAAGTTCATCTAAATAATAAATAAATTCTATATATAAATAATATTGGTTTATAGAATATTTGAATTGAAAATACGATCTTCGCTTGAAAGATTTATGTTTTCATAGTGAGATGACGAACATCCAAGAAAAAGTGGACATAAAATGTTTATAGTAAAATGACATTTAAAGATAGCATGTTAAAATTACACAGTAAAAATTACAGAGACAGAATAATAAAGTGAGGAAGAAATGAAGAAAATATTATTGCAATAAGTTTAATATCAATCTCTGGCAAGTTGTGGCGGAGGTGGAGGAGGTGGAAGTTCCGCTCCACAGACATCAACAGCACCTCCAATAGTACTCTACTCCAGGAAAAACAAATACTGAAAGTTCAGGGAATATACATAACGATGTTGGAAAAACAAATATTGGTATCGGAGTGTAACACGATCAGGAAATACAGGTGCTATTCAAGTAATGGACAGTTGATACCACTCAGAAGTACAGTTCCTAGGTCAGCACCTCAGTGTCTAGTGTTGGACAATCGTTTTTCTAAACCTGCACAGTGCAAAAGGAATGTCACAGGGCAAGGAGTTAAAGCGGAGTTCTGGATGAGTGATTTTTGAGTGGAGATGATGCTGAGACTAAAGATTTTCACACAAAGGATTGGTTAATGGAGGTTTCTGGAAGGAGAAACTTTTACTCAAGCAATTAATGAAGAATTTGGAAACAGATTTACTGCTAAGTAAATAAGACTTTGGGAGCTTGATAGTACAGTAGGTAGAAGTGAACACGGACTTATGTTTGCAAACGATTTTAGCCGGGAACAATGGAAAAGGTGCAAAAGGAGACTTTGGTTTATGGAGTAAGTTTTGGTGGAAAGTGGCACAAAATTAATAGTGGATAAAGCAAATATGAGGAACTTTATAATAGTGGAGTAAGAATATTCAGTCTGTCTTTTGGACACCGGGTGAGAATTTTCTGATCATAATTCAGCATTATAAATTACCTTTAAGACCTTCTGTATTAAAGAGAGTACTGTTGATGTTTTGGATAGAAGAACAGATGAAATAAAATGATTTTTATAAAATGGCAGTAAGTAATGGGCACGCACCTATTTATATAGGCTGCAGGAAATACATCAGGATAACGGATACAAACTGTACAATGCACCAACTATTCAAGCAGGATGCCAGCTTATATCAGTGAGCTTCATAAAGGATGGATTGCAGCAACAGGAGAGTAAAACCTGGGAGTGGAACGGAATACAATCCACAATCTTGCAAGAGCAAGGGCAGCCATGTGGTGGTCTGATTTCGACAGAAATGGAGAGTGCAGAGTTCGCAGGTTGTCCAGCTTATGGCTCTTCGTTTGCAGCTCCAAGAGTAACAGCGGCAGCAGTTAAAGTAGCGAAAAATATTCGCGGATGACAGGACATGAGTGAGAGCGAGACAATATTAACAACTGCAAAGGATTTAGGACAACCAGGAGTAGATACTATATTTGGATAGGAGACTTCTTGATGAAATAAAAGCATTGAAGGTCCTGCTAAGTTCAGTCAGTGAATTACTAGGGAAAAAGTGCTGCAGATGCAGGTTTTAAGAGGAATGTTTAATGCTAACATACCTGATAATATAACTTCAATGAAAATGATATAGATGGTAATGGGGACTTGAAAAATCCGGTAATGGGAAATTAATTCTGACAGGAAATAATACTTATGACGGTGTTACTGAAATAAAAGGCGGAATCTTGGAAATATATGGAGAAAATGCTTCAAAAATATTGATATAGAACAAAATGGTACTGTTTGGCATATCCAACAACAATGATAGGAAAGAAAATCATGACGGGAACATTTGCACTCTGTCAATGTTCAGAATAGTGGAGAACTCTTGAAAATAAAGACTCAGAGCAGTTATAACAGGAGACTACAATGCAGGAAAATGGAGCTGTAACAAAGGGCCGAAACAGGAACAGCTTACTGTAAAGGGAAGAGTTAATCTGAATGGCGATACTGTCCTGGAACAGACAATGGGCACAGATATATTACTGCAAAAGGAATGACTTCGACAGTAATTGAAGCTGAAGGAGGAATGGACAATTTAGTAAGGTGGAAATGCCTGAAATGATAGTTTTTCAGTGAATTCAGATGATAACAAAGTAGATGTTACTGTAAAAAGATGTGAGGAATACATATCAGAACTACCGGAAGCAGATGCGATGAGAAAAGATGTTGTTGAAAATCTGAGGCATCATTTACTTGATGAAGAAGTAGAGGGCAAGTGTTATTGAAAAGTTTGCGCTTGAGCGGCACAGATACAGGCTGATGTCACTCCAACAAGGGCGGCAGTTCTTGACAGTCTTTCAGGACAGATATGTGCTTCGCACAGGCACTTAGATTCCAGCATTCCCAGACAGTGAGCAAGGATCTTTCTAATAGGCTTGTAATGCTGGGAACTCTTGAAATGTTGGAGACAATGCCGGAGTATGGGTAACAGGAATAGGAGCCATGGAAAACTTAAACAGGAAAGTTTCGGAGACGCACAAAAGGTTTATGGAGAACAGGCCGGAATAGACAGACAGTTTGGAAAAGAGCCTGATACTGGAACAGCTTTATCATATTCGACATCGAGGGTTAACTTTGACAGACACGGAGGAAAATCGGATGCTGACAGTTTTGGAATATCATTATACGGAAGACTTGGAAATAGGGAAGTCCCATACTATCTGCAGGGAAGAATAGGAGCAGGTTTTGTTGACAGCAATGTTGAGAGGACATAATACTTGGAACATCTGATGTGAGCAGGGCAAAGATAAACCATAGGATACTGTGTATTCGACATCTGGAAACAGGATATGATGTAAGAAAAAGGGAACTCACATTGACACCGTATGTAGGGTTGTCACATGATACAGTAGAGAGGAGGCTTCACAGAAGAGAACAGCCAATTTGGACTTACAGCAGGCAAGAAGACGTATAGCCAGACAGAGGGACTTGTAGGACTGAGAGTAGGCTAGGAGTGAACTGGGGAATGGAAGCAGAAGCACATTCCAGGCGTATGTGACACGACCGGAGGCGTTCATGAACAGGATTTAAGCTTTGATGGCACATACGGGACTGTCGAATGCTGAAGTTTTACAGTAAAGGAATAGGACTTTCGAAGAATCAGACTGGGTAGGAGCAGGAGTACTTACGAAGTGAACTGGGGTTTGCATGGTATGTAAACTATGATGGAAAGATAGACAGAAAGGAAGCAACAATGTCTTCTACCGGTCTGAGATTTAGTTTTAGTTATTATAAAAATTTATATAAATTAATAAGTATATTATATTAAAGCAAAAGGGAGTTAATGTAGCATTGCAATAAAGTCCCTTTTTAATTTCAGGATAATAGGCTAGAAAATATGAAGTACATAGTATAATATACATAAAACTTTATAAATATGAGGTAGAAATCTGTGGGATGCTAAAATAAAATATTTTTGAAAATAAACTGACAAATTTTTTATCGGAACATTAAAATCAAGATTTGACGTTAAGGAAGAGGAATTTAGTACAAAATATTATATGAAATCGGAGGTAGAAGGTGTAACAGAAATAATAGAAAGATATAATCTGGATTCAAATTATGAAGCTGCAATATTGAAACAGGTAGAAAACAAGTGAAGGAATGCTTTATTCGATTCCAAATGCTAAAACAATTCAGATGATGTACTGTATTGCTGGAACATGCCATTACAAAAGGGAAACATATAATATTAGGACATATTGATATGTAATCTGAGAAGGAAAATGTCAGAATATAATTTGAAAAAGCAAGGATTCAAAAAGTAATGATTTTTCTTGATATGGATAAATTAGAGTCAGATATTTTAGATTCTTTTCGGTTGATATAAATATTATCCAATTGGGAAAGAAAGGTTTTTGATGTATTTGAAAATGATATTTTCTACATGGTAAATCAAATTCACAGATAGATATCTCTATAAGTCAGCTTGAAAATATGAAAATTACAAATATGAATGAGTACTTTTCGGTTTAAGATGAGAATAACTCAGCTTCTTTTTATGATACTTGGAAATACAGATTGGATCACTGGAAGATATAATGATTAGTGACATTGTGAAGTTACCGAAAAGATTAAGAGATTTTGGAAAGCAATATTCAATAGAAAAATGCCTCATGTAAGAGAAATATGTAAAAATAATGGGATTGAGCAATTATCAGCTTCAAAGGCGCTTTAGAAATATAGAAGGAATAAGTGTGTCCCGTTATATTCAGAAAAGAAAATGGAGTATGCTAAAATGTTACTAGGACAACAAATACTAATATTCTCGACATTGCAATAGAAATAGGATATGAAAATCCAAGCAAATTTTCAATAGCATTTAAAAAGAATTTTGGAATTCTTCCAAATAAGTATAGGAAAAAGAGCAAAAATTCATCTGATGCCGAATAAAATTATAAAAAGTTACTGTAAAAGATTAATACATGAAAATATATTTATAATTTAAGATAAATATATTTTGCTGCTGTTATAAAAATCTAATTTTTATATCGATATGAAAATAATATACAAATACTTAAATATTAGTAAATACTTGATTAATAATGAAAGTCTGTTATATATTTAATTTACTCTGTCACTAAAATGCAAAAAGAATACTAAATTATGTACAAAATAATTAAAATATGTTATTATAGTTATGTCTCACAGAATTCAAAATGAAAATAAACCGAAAAATGTTTTTGTTTTAATAAAAACAAAATGTGAATAATAACTATTTAAATATAATAAAAATATTAGGACAGAGAGTATGAGTTATGAAAAAGTAATGATAGCAATAGAATGGGATTATTTTTATTATCATGCACAAAATGCCAAAGTTGTACAATATAACACGGAAAGGGTTGAACAATATTGAAGAATACCTAAGAGAAAAATAAGTTTATAAAACCTTCTGAAAAATGTTGAAAAATTAAAAAGAAGAAGGAAAAATAAAACTATTCGAGAGAATACAGATCTCTTGAAAAGGAAACAGAGCATGGATGGAAGATAAAAATAGATTCATATTAATCTGTAAGTTAAAGAATAATTGTAGATGATTTAGAAATACTTATATACTTTGAAGAATTTTCAGAAAGTTAAGAGGAAAGAAATGAATAATAATATAAGAAAAATTGAACAGGATTTGAGAGGCATATGCCAAAAGAACTCAGGACTGACATATACAAAGGGAACATTGATGACATTCCTTATGCAGGAATGCTTACATTGGAAGTCCTGTCAGGTGGAGCAGACATTGGATAAGTATAACAAGGAAGTTACTTATTCAATAAAGGATATGCAGTCTTCGATAGAATGGGACGAAAGCAGAATAAGAAATTTCTGAGGATGCAAAATCTTGAACTGATACAGTTAATGGAACAGGAGATCATGTAGTAAAATCACCTTGGAAACTCATGGCAGTTTGGAGCAAATACATACGTAGGAAAATGGAACTCACTTATAGGAAAAGGCGGAAAAGTGGAGGATTTTGTATTTGATAGAAAATAATGGAAAGCCTTATTCAAAATATAAGAAAAATACAAACAGTTTTCAATATGGAACAGATTTGGAAATAGTGGATGAACCAAGTGCTGAAATAGTAGTAAATGCAAGATAAAACCAACTTCCATAGATAAGGAAGTACACCAGTGATTGAGCTTCCTGAAACTAAAGCGCCAGGAGAGCCTAAGCTTAATGTAAAAATAAAATCCCCTGAAAATATAAAGAACCGGAAGTAAATCCGCCTGTGGTCAGTGTGAATTTACCAAGTCCAAATACGAATCCATTTAATGATTTCGTCTTTTACTTGTGGAACATTGAATGGGACAAATCATACAGATGTGACTAAAGAATTTAATCCGGCGGTAACTAATGATACAGGTTATGTGAATGGAGGCAATCATAAAATTCTGGTCGGGTATAATCCTAACACGAATATATTTGAACAAAAATCAGGAATAGATAATAAGATAGTTATAGAGGCCGTGATTGCACTGTAAAGTCTTATGAACCCTAGAATGGAGCATTGATATATCTTTAATAATCATGGAAATGCCTATAATCCATCACAGAATAAACTTGGTGGTTTTGAAGCTAAAAACTTTTAATTTTGTACCTTGCAGCGAAATATATAGGATGGAACTACTCATGGGCAAAACAAATGAAATAAAGAGGAGTTATAGGAGTTCATACTGTCTTTGGAATGGTGTTAACTAATATAACAGGAAAATCTTTGTGAAAGGCAAATTTTATTTCGATAGAAACTTGGCATGCAGGAAATCTTGAATTGATAAAGTAAAGGCCAATGTTCAAGGAATGAAAATACAATCATATTTATCCCACAGTTTATGGGAATATAACAGGAACTGCATATATCGCATATAAACAACGTGGAAGTTTTATAGAGGAACTGTAGATGCTGATATAAAATCTCAAAAAGAATACAATATATTCAGTAATGGGAGTTTCGGGAAGTTTTGATATAGACAGCAAAAGGAACATGCTGATTTGAGGAGCAAATAATCTTGTATATTCAGACAGGTTATTCTCTAATTTGAAAACTGTGAAAGGAAGCGGAACAATAACGGATACCTATAAAACAGGGTTAAAACCATCCATTGTTGACAAAAGCTCCAGAATCATATGGTGATGGAATGTAATACAATGTAACTGGAATAAAAGATTTTAAGTCGATAACATCATGGAATTCCGACGGTACAGATCAAAGAAATGCGTTGGGAAAAACAGGAGTAGGAATATAACAGGGGAGAGGTTATGCAAAAAGCTAAAATAGGGAATACCTGAATTTAGAACAAGCAGATAATAAGCCAAATTCTTCTAACATACAGACAGATGCAGGGAATACTGTGGGAGACAATGGATATGTTGAAAATAATGTAGGAATATTGCAGATCAGGTCAGAAGGTGGAATATTTCCATCAAAAGATTTGGGAGCAACTAAGGAAGTTACAACTAAAGTAGATTTTGAAAGATATAGTACATTCATTACAAATAAACATTGATATACAGTTTTGGAAAATATTCAAGAAATGGTGTAGCGATGGTTTCCCAGAATGGAACAGTTTTTAGATGTTGCAAAAATAAGCAATGAACATGACATAGTTCCAATAATGACAGGAGACATTAAAGATTATGTGGGAACTAAGGGAGCGAATCTGTGTCAGCAATAGATGCTAATAATACAGGCAACTGGAACAATTATTGCTGTTGCGGAAGGTGCTGGGATAAAAATAATACTACTGGTATGTCAGCTGATACACAAACAGTACTTGGAGATGGATTACAATCGAGTGAAATAAAATATAGAAGAAATGTAGTGTTATCTACAAGAAGTCAAAAACTGATATGAATTTAGACCTATAGCATATGTGGCTAAAGATAAAGGAAAAATAACAGTAGATGGAATACAACAGCCAAAGGATTTGGCTCCATAATAGGTTATGCTGAAAATGGCGGAAAAATCACCGCAACTGGAAAAGTAACAGCTGCAGATGCATGGGTAGTCGGATTCTGCCAGAGTCAGACACATAAAAATATAGGTGGATATGCAAAAGGAAACGGAAGTAATGTAAACATTTACAGGTGGAGCTGAAATTAACTTGGACTTGAGCATTGGCAAACGGTACAGGTGCAACTGTTACTTGATACAGTTTCAAACTCAATAAAATCTGGAAAAGATGGTTCATTAGTAGCTGTAAAATGGAGGAGAAGTAGTATTTAAAGGGTGGTACAATAGAAAATAAGATCTTGCATATGAAGCAAACAGTCATGATAATGTAACTCCGTTCTTTGCAAAGACACAGCGGTTCTAAAATACTGAAGGTGCTACAACTAATAATACGTATATGCGATGGAATATTGGTAGCAGGGTGTGATGTCACGATTATGAGGCGACTGTAATCAACAATAAAAATATCAGGAATGAACAATATAACTGTTGAACTGAAAAAGACGGAGTAAATTTGGGAATATTTAAAGGTCTCAGTGCAACATGGGACGGTAATTCAGGCACATACATCTGAATACACTGAAAACAGTTCTAAATTTGCCGCAATTAATAATCCTAATAACTATACATTAATTTCAGTGCTTATGAATGGAACATTGACAGTAGATACTAATGTAGATTTAAACAGTGCTACAGATGGATATAACTTCATATAACGATGGAAAGAGAACTTGTAACAATAAATGCAGGGGAAAAATGTAACAGGAAACGGAAAAAGGTCTGTCAATGGGTTCAAATGCAACAGCAGCTTCAAAATGCAGATTCTGGATATATTAATACATGGAAATGTAAGTGTAGTTGGTGGAACTGTGCAACAGGAGTTGCAGAGACAAATGTGTTGGTGGACAGGTATATAATAGCACCCACAGGAAATGTGACAGTTGACAATGGGCAGGAAATTTACGGAACTAGCGTGGAAGTCTCGCTTTTAAAATGACGGAACAATAACCGTGTAACTGTCTCAGTAGGAATTGCAGCATTGGCAACGGAACAGTGGCACAGTGTCCGCGGGACAGACAAGGACGGAAAACAGGTAAAAGTAGAGATTATAAATACTGGAGCAGTAAATGTGGCAGGAGATAGGCTGCAATTGCGATATTTGCTGATACAATAATAAAGCTAACACGCCGGCATCTGAGCGTAACTGTTGAAAAGAGATCATCAGCTTGCCAGTAGGTACAGGAGGAACAGAATTGTACTGGAAAACAGTCAGTGAAAAGGTGGAGAAATAGGCATCTGGAACAGGAACTGCTGGATACAGTGACAGGAACTGGAGGAACAGGTGAATTTGCGGAGAAGATGTTACTGTGTAGACCCTGCTTTCCAAATTATGGAATTGAAACGCGACAATGAGTGGGAATATATACTAAAGGGTTCTCAAATTAATCACTTCAGGAGGAGTCTCAGCATTAGGAATATAAATATTCAGAAGCTCTGCAGTATACAGTGGAACGGGCAATGCTGTCAGAAGGTTCTAATTTTGAGAATAATGCAAATACAGATCTTGTGAATAGCACTTCTACAACAGGAGTGATAACCGGAATTCTGGTAAAAGGCAATGGAACTCTAGGAAACAAAGGGAAATATCAACGGTACTCAACAGGTGGTGGGAGATAGGAATAGTTGCTGAAATGGAAATGTTCTAAAACGAAGGAAATATAACCTTGGAAATGCTATAATGATATGAAAAAGGCAAAATGTTGGATATATGTAAAGAATTTCGCAAAAGAAGGTAACAAACAGATGTGACAGTCGGAAATAATTCAATAGAATTTATGGATAATATGAGATTTCTAATGATTCTTCAGATGTCGCTGAGATAATGGAATAGGAGTTTATTCTCAGGGAGAATGTACATCTGAACGGAGGAAATCTTAATGTTGGACACTCGCAGGTGGGACCTACAACAGGAAATAAATCAGATCAGATTACAGGTACTGCCAACATAAATTTATCAGTCACAATAAATCGTACGGATTTAGGCATGAAAAGCAGCGGAACTGTTTCCTGATGCACACGACATAGACGGAACTGAATTAAAGAATAATTCAGTGTTCATATATTCTCGCAGATAAACTTCAAATGTAACAAATAGAACTGCATTGAAGTCCACAGGAAATCGGAAATCACGGTGACTGTATTCATCAGATACAAGAAATCTTGCAGATATTAATTTTGGAAATAGGATTAGGAAATGCAGGAATATCTCAGTGTTGATGATGGATTAGTGAAACAAATGGTGGCGCTGGTCGAGTGGCGCGTCTGTAATAACTGCAGTATTACAGTGATCCTGAAATAACATGTATGCCAGTAGGAATGGCCGCCAGTAGATATATAAACAGAACAGACAGGAAACGCTGAAACAACAGGAAGAATAGCAAATTACGGAACGATAAAAGTTCCTCAGAGTAATGGTATCGGAAATGTGTATGCCGCAGGAACAGGATCAAAGGGCCGATAACCATGGAGCAGTCAGAATTAAGTGAGAAACAGTATTGGTATGTATCTTGATCAGGAGCGGTAGAGTAAACCATGCCGGTGCGAAATACAGCAACAGCGCCAAACAATACAAAAGACGGTATTATTGGTGTAGCGTCTACCAATGCAATTTCTCAAAAACTAGTGGAGATTGTAATAAATTTGATGAAGGAATAGGAGTTTATTATGCTGGGCAATGGTCAGTATAATCGAGAAAACAGGAACAAAGAGAAGTGTCAGTCAATGCAAAGAAAAACGGATACTTCTACACAGGATCCTACAGTGAAAAGGAGTCAATGAGTCATGATAAAATGCCCTGGTGAAATTACTGCCAACTGTTGAAAGAAATGGGAAGACAGTAACCCTACATATGCAACGATACAACAATACTCTCACCAGGCTGCAACGCAAATAAAGGTAGGTGATACAGTAATAAACTTACCTGAATACAATGCTGCGAAATAATCCGAGTTTAAATATGGGTGGAGGTTCGGTCTCGAACTTGGGAATGTATGTAGATACTCAGGGAATTAATTATACAAACTGATGGGTTGGCTTCAGTATTTGAAAAATCTAAGAAAAGTAAACCTTTGCATTTGGAGTGGAAGCCATGAGATATGCTGCTAGCAGTGCGATTACTGAAATAGGAGAAAACATACATAACTTATATTGTAAAGCTTACAACAGAAGTGCAGTACAGCGTGGCAGAAAAACAAGATGGTTTTAAATTCATCGAGCTCGACATGACGTTGCTACAGCAAACTCAGAATAAGGATGAGCAGTCTTTTCTAGTTTATCTTTCTAAAATACCTTATACTGCACGTGCAAAGGATACAGATCACATATAATTTTATGGATGGACTTGGAATCAAAGGTTAGGAGTTGAAGGAAACGGGTCAAGGGAAAAACTTTTATTTAATAAGCTGTATGATCTTGGAAAAGGCGAAGGAGGACATATTTCACTCAGGCTGTAGATCTGATGAAAGGACAGCAGTATGCAAAATACTCAGATGAGGCTGTATTCTACAGGAAACAGATGCTGGATAAGGAATTTAATTACTTTACGAAGGAATGGGACAACAAGTCAAAAAGTTCTACTAAGATAAAGGACATTTGGAATGAAGGACGAATACATAAGATGATACCGCGAGGAATAATAGATTACAGGGAGGAATTCCATGTAGCATATGTCCACGAGAAAGAAGATGTATTGGCCAGAGACACTGTTGATGGCATGCAGGTGTAATCTAGTATCAGATTTAAGTCTGCATCTCAGAGCCCCAAAGGAAAATGTTACAATGCTTAGAGCAGGAGCCTTTTAAATCTATTCCTTTGATTATTATAATAGTCTGAATGTAACTGTTTCAGGCTGAAGGTTGGTGTTGCAAGA